>OLGI01000513.1_pt1 | contig 39864 bp, 39 predicted proteins | sample 1605221 | NCBI WGS metagenome assembly OLGI01 (sample SAMEA3888915, study PRJEB22519) | human gut metagenome | biome: human gut; feature: human-associated habitat; material: faeces | place: Denmark | collected 2010 | reverse complement strand
ACAGCTGGTCTACCAGAGTTGTTTTACCATGATCGACGTGGGCGATAATGGCAATATTACGAATGTCATCTCTTGATTGTTTCATGTCATCCTTCTTTCTATAAGGTCTTTCCTTAATATAATACAAATTTACGCATACTGTACTATTCTACCACAAATCCGAGGATTTACAAGTTTATCGACAAAATGCCTGTCACTTTTTATTGGGCGGATGGTAAACCATAATAGAGAAAAGAATGAAGATCCAAAAGAAGGGAGAGGCTAGTTAGATGGCAGATAAAGTGTTAGAAAACAATCAGGTATCAATTGTGGGAGAAATTGTCTCAGATTTTTCTTACAGTCATGAAGTGTATGGAGAGGGATTTTTCGTAGTAGAAGTTGCGGTAAATCGCCTGAGCAATTATGCAGACTACATTCCACTGATGATATCTGAAAGATTAATCGACACGACACAGAGTTATATCGGCGAAAAAATACATGTTACAGGACAATTTCGCTCATATAATCGCCATGAAGAAACAAGAAACAGACTGATTTTATCTGTTTTTGTAAGAGAACTTGAATTTGTAGATGAATTTTGGGAGAACGACGAGGAAGAGAAAAAAAGCAATAGTATTATATTGGATGGATATGTTTGTAAAGCGCCGGTATATCGGAAGACACCATTAGGAAGAGAGATTGCAGATCTATTGGTTGCAGTAAACCGCTCGTATGGAAAGTCTGACTACATTCCATGTATCTGCTGGGGGAGAAATGCCCGCTACGCCACAACCTTCGAAATAGGAAGTCATGTCAGTGTTATTGGAAGAATCCAAAGCCGCGAGTATGTGAAAAAACTGTCCGAGGAAGAGGCAGAGCGCAGAGTTGCATATGAAGTATCCGTATGTAAAATTGAAGAATTGGATTAACAACGTATAGGAGGGAACGGGCAAATAATTGCCATTTTTTTTCAACTGTGGTAAACTAGGGGCACTTGGCGAGGCACGAATGTGCCAACGATGCACATTCTTTTTATTTCAGCTTTCGTAGGAGGAATTATGGATAAGGGTATTATTCAGATTTATTACGGGGAGGGACAAGGAAAGACATCCGCTGCACTTGGTAATGCCATACGTAAGGCAAGCAACGGACAGACCGCCTATGTTGTACAGTTCATGAAGGGGCAGTTGGATACGGAATATCTGACACGCCTGGAGCCGGAGGTTAAAGTTTTTCGTTTTGAACGTTGTAGCGAAGGTTTTGATGCTTTGGACGAAGAAGAAAAGCAGGAGCAGAAGCAGAATATCCAGAATGGTCTCAATTTTGCAAAAAAAGCACTGGTTACAGGACAGTGTGATATGCTTGTACTCGATGAAGTGCTTGGTCTTGTAAAGGAAGATATGGCTACAGAAGATCAGATTATCGAGATTTTACAGGCAAAATCACTGTACACGGATGTCGTTCTGACTGGCAGAGATGTATTGCCACGCGTATTTGAGATGGCAGATAGTATTTTAAAGATTGTACCAGAGAAAGCCTGAGAGCGCTTCATTATTTATTGACAAGGTAATAGCAGAATGCTATAGTTGAAAAGTATTATATAACAAGGTAGAGGTTGCGTAATTCATTAGTATTTCACAGGATGTGGCAGGCACAGAAGAGTGTGAAGGAAAGGGAGGCACGCCGAAAGAATATGTCTTCTGCAGATGTTTTCTTGGGCGCAAGTTTAATAGACTTGTGACTGTCATCTTTTTGAAGATGGGGAGCTATCATGGATGTGTATGTATCGACCAGCTCCTTAGAGCTGGTCTTTTACTGTAATAGGAAACGTTAGACGGATAAAGCGTATATGCGGTGTTTCACGGACAGGATAGACGCATATACTGTATAAAGGAGGAGAAGAATATGGCTATTTTTACAGGCTCAGGAGTTGCAATTGTTACACCAATGAAGGAAAATTTGGAAGTAAACTATGATAAATTAGATGAACTCATTGATTTTCATGTGAACAATGGTACGGATTGTATCGTAATCGCAGGAACGACTGGTGAGGGCGCTACGTTATCTATGGAGGAACATAGAAATGTTATTCGTGCAGCAGTGGAATTTACGAAACATCGTATTCCAGTTGTGGCAGGGACAGGTTCGAATTGTACAAAAACAGCAATCCAGCTGACAAAAGAAGCAGAAGAAGATGGAGCTGATGGTGCACTGGTTGTGACGCCATACTATAACAAGGCAACACAGACAGGTCTGATTCAACATTATAGTCAGATTGCGTCAGAGACAAAATTGCCAATCATTCTTTACAATGTACCGGGACGTACGGGGTGTAATATTCTGCCGGAGACAGTGGCAACACTAGTTCGTGAAAATGAAAATATCGTTGGTCTTAAAGAAGCAACAGGCAACATGGCACAGGCATCAAAGACGATGTATCTTTGTGATGGTAATCTGGAATTATATTCTGGTGAGGATGGACTGGTGGTACCTTTGATGGCAATCGGCGGTATTGGTGTTATTTCTGTGATTGCAAATATCGCACCAAAGCAGACACATGATATGTGCGCAAGCTATCTGGCGGGCGACCATGAAACAGCTTTGAAATTGCAGATGAAGTCGCTTCCACTTGTGGATGCACTCTTTAGCGAAGTAAACCCAATTCCGGTAAAACGAGCATTAAATATGATGGGTATGGATGTGGGATCTTTGCGAGCACCACTTTGTGAAATGTCAGATGCAAATGCAGCTGTTTTGAAGCAGGCTATGACAGAATACGGTCTGCTGTAATCGGGAGAGATCACATAAGAGGAGATAGACGATGGTAAAAGCAATTATGCATGGATGTAATGGTCACATGGGTCAGGTCATTACATCCATCTGTAAAGAGGATGAAAATATTGAAATTGTAGCAGGAATTGATTTGTATGATGGCATTCAAAATGACTATCCGGTCTTTCCGAGTTTAGAAGCATGTGATGTTGCGGCTGATGTCGTGATCGATTTTTGCAATGCAAAAGCGGTAGACGGACTGCTTGATTACTGTGAAAAGACAGGAACGCCGGTTGTCCTTTGCACAACAGGACTTTCGGACGAGCAGTTAGCACGTGTGGAAGCAGTATCCAAAAATGTTGCTGTACTCAAATCCGCAAATATGTCACTTGGTATCAATACATTGATGGATCTTTTGAAAAAAGCAACGGATGTGTTTGCTGATGCCGGATTTGACATTGAGATTGTGGAAAAACATCACAACCAGAAGCTGGATGCGCCAAGTGGAACAGCACTTGCACTGGCAGATGCGATGAATGAAGAGTTGGACAATGCTTATGTTTATAAATATGACCGTTCCCAGGAACGCAAGAAGCGTGAAAAGAAAGAAATCGGTATTTCAGCGGTACGTGGTGGTACGATTGTTGGGGAGCATGAAGTCATTTTTGCCGGAACCGATGAAGTGATTACCTTTAAACATACTGCATACTCTAAGAGCGTTTTCGCGAAGGGAGCTGTAGAAGCGGCAAAGTTTTTAGCGGGTAAATTAGCTGGTTATTATGACATGAAAGACGTCATAGCAGCAAAATAGAATAGCTTAAGGACATCTCAAACGAGATGTCCTTTTTTATGCCTTTTAGCCAAGAGCAACGTCGAGAACCATCATGATACTAAAGCCGATGGCAAAGAACAAGGTGCCGAGATGTGCCGGTTTTCCTTCGGCCATTTCTGGAACGAGCTCTTCTACGACGACATAAAGCATGGCGCCCGCTGCAAAGCTGAGCAGATAAGGAAGTGCCGGGATTAGAATGGAGGCAGCCAGAATCGTTAAAATAGCACCAATGGGCTCGACGATACCAGATAGGACGCCACCGGTGAAAGCTTTGCGTTTTGACATTCCACTTGCGTGAAGAGGAAGCGAGATAATGGCTCCTTCCGGGATGTTTTGGATTGCAATGCCAAGAGAAAGCGCTAGTGCGCTTGCGGCTGTAATGTTTGTATTCCCGGATAAATAGCCGGCATAAACAGCACCAACGGCCATACCTTCTGGAATGTTGTGGAGGGTAACAGCCAGAATCATAATGGTTGTGCGATGGAGCGGCGATGTAGATGAGTCAGGCACATTGCTCTTTTCATAGAGATGTGGGATGCTGTGCTCCAGAACCAGAAGAAATAGGATGCCCATCCAGAAACCGATGAGAGCCGGGAAGAAGGATAACATGCCAAGAGCAGAAGATTGCTCAATGGCAGGCAAGAGCAGACTCCAGATGGATGCTGCAACCATAACACCGGCAGCGAAGCCGTTGAGCGCGCGCTCTACATGATGACGTAAGCTGTTTTTCATAAAAAATACGCAGGCAGCACCAAGAGATGTGCCGATAAAAGGGATGGCTATGCCATAAAAAGTTTCCATAATAATCACCTACCTGTTTCAATATATGAATGCAAACAAAAAAAGTGCTAGTTAGATTAAACTAACTAGCACAAATGTAGCATAGATTATGATTTATGACAAGTCGATTTCGTTCAAAAATTTACGTAGTACAGGAGCAAGTTTGTCGGTGTGTTCAATATAACTGCCATGCGTTTCACCTTCGAAGATATGCAGCCTTGCATTACCAAGGTGTTCTGTAATGGCTTTTGTTTCTTTTGGCTTTACCATATCGTTGCTGCCGGCACAGACAAGAGACGGAATGGTGATGGACGTCAGCGCGTCTGGTGAAATGTCCGGTTCAACTAACATCATACCAACAAGTGGATGGGACGTTTTTTTGTAAAGAGCTTTTATCTCCCGACGTGCAGAACCGGTTAAGCCTTTTGGATTGAGATTGGCACCGCATACTACAATGGCAGATAAAAGATCCTGCCGCTCTAAGGCGACCAAGAGAGAAATGATGGCACCGTCACTAAAGCCGCATAGAACTGGCTTGTCAATATGTAAGGATTCGATCAATGCAATGACATCCGCTGCCATATCCTTGTAGTGATATTCTTTTGGTGTGGCGCTGCCACCCTGTCCGCGGCTGTCAATGGCATAAACGGTGTAATCCATTGCCATTTCTGCAATCATGCGATCCCAGATTTCGTGAGATTCCCCATTTCCATGTAAAAAAATAAGTGGTCTGCCTTCTCCCTCTTTTTCATAAGACAAAACCTGTCCGTTTAACTGAATATACATTCAAACCCCCGTTCTGCTTGCGAAAAAAATCGAATTTCGCAGCACTCATGTTGATTAAATTCTAGCATTCTGCATCGAAATATACAATATCATTATTTTGTATAAAGAACCACTTTTTAAAGATATTTCGCTTTACGGATAGGTGGTAAAATGGTATAATTTTTAGATATTATAAATGATTTAGGGGGTTTTATACAAATGAAACTAAACGTAAAGAAGACGGTCCAGGTCGGATTCGCGTTCTTGTCTATCTGTGCATTCTGGCAGATGTACAATGCGATCATTCCGATCATCCTGACCTACACATTCCACATGAATGAGACCATTTCCGGTGCAATTATGGCAGCGGACAACATACTTGCTCTATTCCTGTTACCATTGTTTGGTGGTATTTCAGATAAGTGCAAGTGCAAATGGGGTAAACGTAAACCATTTATCTTATTTGGTACAATTGCAGCAATCATTCTGATGCTTTTGATTCCACTCATTGACAACAGCTATTATGAGAATCCTTCAACAGCTAAACTTGCTCTCTTTATTGGGGTATTAGGAGCACTTTTGGTTGCTATGGGTACATATCGTAGCCCGGCTGTTGCTTTGATGCCAGACATCACACCAAAGCCACTGAGAAGTAGAGCAAATGCTATTATCAACTTAATGGGAGCACTCGGTGGTATCATGTATTTGCTGATTGCCAGCGTAACATTGAACAGCAAAGCGGAACATGAGAACTATTTCCCGATCTTTTTGATTGTTGCAGGTATCATGGTTGTAGGTGTTTCTATCGTTATGATTACGGTAGATGAAGTAGAATTAAACAAACAGATGCGCGCATATGAAGCTGCACACCCAGAAGAGAACTTAGAAATAGAAGATGAATCTGGTAATGCAGAGCTTCCTAAGGAAGTAAAGCGCAGTCTGACATTCTTACTGTTTTCTGTTGCTTTCTGGTTCTTTGCCTACAACGCTATGGAGACATGGTTTACAACATACGCAAAGAGTGTATGGGATATGACGACCGGCCAGGCATCTCTTTGCCTTACCGTTGCAACAGGTGGAGCGATTCTTGCTTATGTGCCTGTTGGTAGTATCGCAGCAAAGATTGGTCGTAAGAAGACGATTTTGAGTGGTATTATTATGATGCTTATCAGTTTTGTGGCAGCGTTAATCTTCTCAATGATGAGTGATTCTTTCCATCCATTCTTATATGTACTCTTCCTTTTGGTTGGATTTGGCTGGGCTGGTATCAATGTAAACAGTTTGCCAATGGTACTTGAAATGTGTAAGGGTAGTGATATTGGTAAGTTTACCGGATACTACTATACATTTAGTATGTCAGCACAGATTGTTACACCAATCGTAGCTGGATTTTTAATGGAACATGTTGGTTACAAGACACTGTTCCCATATGCGGCAGTATTTATGATTATTGCCTTTATCACAATGCAGTTTGTAAAACATGGTGATAGCAGAGACGGAATCAAACAGGGATTAGATGCCTTCGATTTTGAAGACTAGTTTAATAAAGAGAGGAAGTAGATACAATGAATACAAAACCACTTGTATGGGCGCATAGAGGAGCCAGCGGATATGCACCTGAAAACACACTTGCTGCATTTGAAAAAGCAGTGGAACTTGGCGCTGACGGAGTGGAACTGGATATTCAGTTGACAAAGGATGATGAGATTGTTGTCATCCATGATGAAAAGATTGATCGAACCAGTGATGGTGAAGGCTGGGTGAAAGATTACACATTAGAGGAATTGCGTGGTTTCAACTATAACCGCACAAAACCGGAATATGAGCACGCAGATATTCCAACGATGCGTGAAGTGTTTGAGCTCTTAAAGCCAACCGGTCTTTTTATCAATATTGAGATTAAAACGGGTGTTATCTTCTACGAAAAGATAGAAGAGAAGATTTTAGCCCTCACAAAAGAAATGGATATGGAAGACCGTGTCTGCTATTCTTCTTTTAATCATTATACCGTGAAGCGAATTCACGAATTAAAACCGGATGCAGAAGTAGGATTTTTATATGCAGACGGACCAATTGACATGCCTTCCTATGGAGAGGAGCATGGGGTCAATGCATTACATCCGGCACTGTATAATTTACAATATGACGGCTTTATTAAGGAGTGCAAAGAAAAAGGATTAAAACTCAATGTCTGGACAGTAAACGAAAAAGAACACATGCAGCTGTGCTGTAAGTATGGCGTGAATGCGATTATCACAAACTATCCGGATATTGCACGAGAGGTCGTAGAACAACAATAATAAGGGGATAACATGGAAATGTTGCAATATTTGGAGCAGTTTAATTTGCTCTCTGTATTCGTTCGTCTGGCCCTTGCAACAGTCTTGGGAGGATTGATCGGTTTGGAGCGTGGCTCACATGGTCAACCGGCAGGACTTCGTACATTTGCTCTTGTATGCTTAGGAGCAGCCATTGCGATGATTACGGATGAGTATCTGGTAGAAACATACCAGACAGGAGATCCGGCAAGACTGGCAGCACAGGTGATTAGTGGTATCGGTTTCCTCGGCGTAGGAACGATTATTGTAACAGGAAAGAATTATGTCAAGGGATTGACGACGGCGGCGAGTCTTTGGACGACAGCCTGCTTAGGAATTGCCATTGGCGCTGGTTATATCTGGGGGAGTCTGATAGCCTTTCTGTTTATTGCATTTGTCATGACAGTATTGACATCTTTAAGTCATTATGTGGATGAACATAATACAAAGATCAAGCTATATCTCGAAGTGGATAAGGTAGATGGTATTGATGTCTTATATGATTATGCGACGAAGAATGGTTATGAAATCGCTTCCATTGATAAACAGAAGAGACAGTCTCTTCAAGGGAAGGATACCGTACTTTTTGTTGTGATCAACTTGAATAAGCGGTGTTCACATGCAGAATTTATCAACGGATTAAATCAAAATGATTCTATTCATTATATAGAAGAAATTCGATAACAGAGATGTAAATATGGGGAAACTCGGTTGAGTTTCCCCTTTTTTTGTTTTATAATTCTTTCATGTAAGTAAAAAGAAGAAAGTAGGAATGAATATGTCAGGACAAGATAATGATTTTAGAGAAATAATAGATGACGAGAATACAGACACATCATCGGATGTTGTGGAAGTGACAGGAGACACGACTGTGGATCCAACGGTGGCTGATGCAAATAAGGATGGACAGGATGACTATGAGGATATCTGTTACATTTGCCGCAGACCAGAATCTGTTGCAGGAAAGATGATTCATATTCCAAATAATATTTGTATTTGTAATGACTGTATGCAAAAGACATTTGACTCTATGGGAGGCTTTGGGTTTGGCAGTGGCGACAATGCAAGTATGAATCATATCGACTTTTCAAAGATGCCAAATATCAGTATGGTGAATTTATCAGATTTAGCGGATTTTATGCCAAATATGCCAAATTCACAGCGCCTCAAAAAGAAAAAGAAGAAAGAGGACAAGCAGGAAGCACCAGTGCTTGATATTAAGAATATCCCACCACCTCATAAGATCAAAGCAGAATTAGATGAATACGTGGTTGGACAGGAATATGCGAAAAAGGTAATGTCTGTTGCTGTTTATAACCATTACAAACGTGTGGCAACAGGGACAATGGATGATATCGAGATTGAAAAGTCCAATATGCTGATGATTGGACCGACCGGTAGTGGTAAGACCTATATGGTCAAGACACTTGCACGTCTTTTGGATGTGCCGCTTGCAATTACAGATGCCACTTCTTTGACAGAGGCTGGTTATATCGGTGATGATATCGAAAGTGTTGTTTCAAAGCTCCTTGCAGCTGCAGACAACGATGTGGAAAAGGCAGAGCGTGGTATCATCTTTATCGATGAGATTGACAAGCTGGCAAAGAAAAAGAATACTAATCAGCGCGATGTCAGTGGTGAGTCTGTACAGCAGGGCATGTTAAAGCTTTTAGAAGGCGCAGAGGTAGAAGTGCCAGTGGGAGCCAGCAGCAAGAATGCCATGGTGCCAATGACAATTGTCGACACCAAGAATATTCTTTTTATCTGTGGTGGTGCATTCCCAGATCTGGATACGATTATAAAGGAACGCCTCAATAAGGCTTCTTCTATGGGATTTATGGCAGATCTGAAAGATAAGTATGACAAAGAAGAAAATATCCTGATGAAGGCAACAGTAGAAGATTTGAAGAATTTTGGTATGATTCCGGAATTTATAGGACGTCTTCCAATCCTGTTTTCATTAGAAGCGTTAGACGAAGACATGCTGGTTCGTATCTTAAAAGAACCGAAGAATGCGATTATTAAGCAGTATCAGAAGCTGTTGGAATTGGATGAAGTGAAGTTATCTTTTACAGATGACGCATTACATGCGATTGCAAAACAGGCAAAAGAACGTGCACTTGGGGCGAGAGCCTTACGTGCCATTATTGAAGAATTTATGTTGGATATCATGTATGAGATTCCGAAAGATGACAATATCGGTGAAGTGATCATCACAGAGGACTATATCATGAAAAAAGGTGGTCCCAAAATTGTGATGCGTGGTGCGGAGAACAATTTAATCGAAGGATAATGTGAATTTTACTAAGGGGAAAACATGAGATACGTTGCGTTGACGGAAGCAAAGTCTGGCATGCAGCTGGCGAAAAGTCTGTACGATAGTAATGGACGAACGTTGGTGGGCAGCCATCTTATGCTGACGAACAATTATATCGAAAAACTGATTGCATATGGCTATGGGGCATTTATATTGAGGATGCATTGACCCAGGATATTGAGGTGGAAGATGCTATCTCCCCACAACTGCGTGCGGAGGGGATGGAATGTATCGAAAGAAGAGATATCGACGGCTGTAAGCTTGTGGCAGAAAAGCTGGTAGAAGAAATCATGTCAAAAGGACGAATTTCTTTGGATATGCTGGATTTGCGTTCGTATGATGACTACACATACGCTCATTCTATGAATGTGGGTGTATTGTGTGGTGTAATTGGCATGGAAATGCATATGGACGAAAAAGAAATTGCGCAATTGGTGATGGCAGCACTCTTGCATGACCTCGGGAAATTATCCATTCCCAATGAAATTTTAAATAAACCGGGGCGCCTGACGCAGACGGAATACAAACGTATGCAGGAGCATCCGGTGATGTCCTATGAGTTAATCAAAGATCGTTTTGATATTTCGGCGCAGATTAAAGTGGCAGTTCTGTTTCACCATGAAAATGTTGATGGGACGGGATATCCAAATGGTGTTATGGGTGACGAGCAGACACTTTTTACCAAAATCATACATGCTGCAGATGTATATGATGCGCTTGTTTCCAAACGGCCATATAAAGAACCGTATGCACCATGCGAGGCGGCAGAGTATTTGATGGGTGGATGTGGTATTTTGTTCGATCAGGAAGTGGTTGAAGTTATGTTGCGTGCCATTCCGCTATATCCAAAAGGTACAGAAGTGGAATTGTCCGACGGACGCGTGGGCATTGTCAAAGAAAATGCAGATGCGCATAATTTACGCCCGGTATTAAGGCTTATGGATGGTACGACTCTGGATCTGGCAGATCGTACCAGTATGTCGATTGCGATTATGCCACCGAAGGGCAAGCGCCAGGTGTCTGCCAGCTTAGAGGCAGAACGACAGGAAATGTTGCAGGAGGCACGCGATATCCATATTATAGCTGTGGATGATATGAAGACAAATTTGCAGATGCTTTATGATATCTTGAAGGATGACTATAAGGTTACTTTGTTAAAATCGGGAAACCAATTGCTGCAATATTTGAAAAAAAATACCTATCCGGATTTGATTTTATTAGATATTGACATGCCGCAGATGGATGGCATTGAGACTGCAAAGCGTGTTATGGAGCTGACGAACAATCGTATACCAATTATGTTTGTCTCAGCGCTGTGTGATACCCAGACAATTATGGCATGCAGGGAATTGCATGTGGCAGGCTATGTTGTCAGACCATACAAACCGGTTTATATCCGTGCGGAGATTGAACGCATCATTGATCGATGGGAGGCAGTTTAAATGATGTTCTGGTTTCAGGTGATTTGTTTGCTGGTAACACTGGTTACGGTGTTTTCGTATGTTGTATGTGATGTATATTCCAAGGAACATCGTCTGTTACCTCTCTTTTTAGGTGTGCTTGCAGTTTATGACTTTTACCGTATTGTATTGTATTTAACTGGCGCCCAAGGTGTTTTCGAACAATTAGAAAATATGTTGATTCTGACATTGATGACGGTTATTTCTTATTATGCAATGGATTATTTGCATATCAAAATACCTCACGTGCTTCACGTGGGGCTATTTCTTTATCTGCTCCTTTTATTATTGGCAATGTTTCTATACTATGATGAGCCGCGTGTGTATATGCTGCCATTTCGTTGTTTTACCTGTCTCAATGCTTTGTTTGTCGTGGCGGGGGCTTTGTATTCGTTTCGGACACACCACTTTTCCAGACAGACAAATATTACAAACGCGCTGATGTTTGTGGCAATCTGTGTACCGACTATTGTGGGCAGTATGTGGCAGGTGGGAGCAAGTCACGGACGAATGATGCTTCAGATTGTCTGTTTATGCAGCTGCCTGATTATTATATATCTGATCGTTTCGAATCGTCTGGTGGCGACAAGTGTTATTATGCAGCAGAATGCATTTGCCAATGCCGGCGTGGCGCAGTTTTTACTGGATACGAATTTAGAACTCATTGCAGCAAATCAGATGGCACTTGATATTTTCCTGGATGGAGAGGAATTTCGGGATTATGAGGATGTTCACCATTTTTTTCTGGAAAAAAGAAATCAGATTTTTGTGCGGGATGGTGGCGTGGAGGAATATGTATATCGTGGGAAAACGTATGAATGCAGGGAACAGGCTGTTTCCCAGGGAAAACGACTGCTTGGATATCGTTTGCTGGTCAGGGATGTGACACAAGAGCGTGCGGAAGTTGCACGTCTTACAGAAGAACGTGCGCATGCAAAGTGGCAGGAACAGATGAAAGGTCGCATGCTTGCTACGATGAGCCATGATTTGCGAAGTCCGGTACATGCCATTATCGGCGCAAGTGAGATTCTGATGGCAAGTCATTCGATTTCGGCAAAAAATCGTGCGATGATTTCTTATGTGCAAGGGGCAGGAAATGAACTCTTGGAGAAAATAGACCAGATTCTTCTATATTCGAAAATGGAAGTGGGACAACTGGAACTGGCGGAACATGCCTATTCCATGGAACATCTGATTACAGAATTGATGCAGATGCTTTTGTATAATTTACATGGGCACGATGTGAAGTGTCGGGCACGTTTCCTTACACCGATTCCACAGACGGTTATAGGAGACGAGGAACGTGTACGTGAAGTTTTACAAAATGTGATGTCCAATGCTGTGAAGTTTACGAAAACAGGTGAAATTGATTTGTCTATTTCCTGTGAAAAGAGAGAACAGGATCGCGTTTACTTTTGCTGTGTGATTGAAGATACCGGAGCGGGGATGACAGAGGAACAGTTAGAGCATGTGTTTGAGTCTTACCGGACATATGCGGTAGATGGTCAGGAGGGCACCGGTCTTGGTATGACGATTGTCAAACAGTTGTGTGAACTGATGCAGGGAGATTGTGAGATCAGCAGTGAAGTAGGTAAGGGGACACGCGTCAGCGTAAGTTTCTATCATAGGGCAAAGGGCGAGGCAATGGTAAAGCCGAACGAAATTAATCATTTCACGCTGGTTGAAAGAATTGTCAACTACAGAGAAAATGTCTGCCCGGACTATACTTATCCGTCGGCGCGCGTATTATTAGCAGATGACATGGTGATCAATCAACAGATTTTCCGTCATATGGTTGAGCCGTGGAAGGTACAGTTAGATATTGTTTCGAATGGTATGGAAGCTGTGGAACATGCGAGACGTGAGACATATGATCTAATCTTTTTGGATTATCTGATGCCGGAATTAAATGGCCTGGATGCCGGAGAAGAAATACGCAAGTTTTCTGATGTACCAATGGTTCTTTTAACAGCAAATGATCAGGAAGAAATTATGAATGTTTGCAAAGAAAAGGGATTTTCCGCTTTTCTTAGTAAGCCAATTGATATGCTTCATTTTAAAGATACCGTGGAAGCGTTGCTCCCGAAAAAACATAGGATTCTTTATGCGCCTCATAACCAGGAGAGTCAGACACACCATGTTGAAGTTTATGCCAGAGCGTTGCAGACCTATTTGGATGAGATGGAAGAATTGCGCGAAGAATTGCCATGCTATGCAAAGAAAAATATGGAATTATTCCGGGCAAAGGTGCATGGAATCAAGAGTGCAAGCCGACAAATTCACAAAGATTATCTGAGCGAGTACGCAGAAATTATGGAGATGGCAGCAATTATTGGCAATCAGAAATATATGGATCGTCATTTGGAAGATTTACTCAGCTGTATGGATGATGCCATTGAAGAGGTGCGTGGAGAGCTTTCTTATATGCAGGATGCGTTGGCAAAAACGGAAAGTAATCATGAAAGACAGACAAAATTGACAGAAGAAGAACGTAAAAAAATATGGGAACAAATCGCGAAAGCTTTTGCAGAATACGATACCGGGAAAATTGAACAAGGGATCGAAAGCTTAGAAAACGTTATTTTGAGTAAAGAAGAACAACGAATCTATGAGCAGACATATGCATTTTTTATGGATTTTGCTTATGAAGAAGGTGCGGCATATATGGAAAAAATTCTAAAAAAGGAAACGTAGCGGTATTTTTGCATAAGATATTCTATGAATTGCTATGATATGATTTATGGAAATGAATATTACGATTTGATTGTACGTAATACAACGTATCTTCCACCATTGGAAGAAGGATTATACGGTCTGGATGTGGGAAGCAACTATACGGTTCTGTTTGTGGATCGGGAGAAGTACCCATCTTTTCGTGTGGCAAACTACAATTATAATGCGATGCCAAACTGTTATCAGCCGTTATCCTTAGAAGCTTTAGATGCTGCAGGGATTTTGCAGGTGCGGGACACACCGGGACTTGGACTCGATGGAAAAGGTGTGTTGCTTGGATTTCTGGATTCAGGAATTGACACGACGCATCCGGCGTTTTTGGATGGAAACGGAAAAAGCCGGATTGTGGCAGTGTGGGATCAAAACTATGTGGAAAGCACAGATATGCCACCGCAGAATGCAAAAGATGTTCCGCAACCATATTATGGCTGCGTATACAGTGGAGAACAGTTGTCTCTCTATGGAAATCGCGATGCAACAGGGCATGGTACGTATGTAGCGAGTGTGGCAGCCGGCAGTGATCGGGGCGCATATTGTGGTGCGGCACCGGCGGCAGATATCGCTATGGTGCAGCTGAAAGAGGCGAAAAAATATCTACGTGAATATTATTTTGTGCCGGATGATGCAGTGTGCTACGCAGAACAGGATATTATGTTTGGTGTGCAATTTTTGGATGAACTGGCAAAAATGCGTGGACAATCGCTCGTGTTATGTGTATCCGTCGGCTGCGGAATGGGCAGCCATAGTGGAAACGATTCCCTGGCACTGTACTTAGATGACTTGGCAGTTGCCTATCGACGCTGTGTTGTGAGTGCAACGGGAAATCTGGCAGCAGCAAGAAAACATTATCGTGGTATGCTGACAGCAGAAGAAATTGCGCAAGCACAAAACGAGGGGACGATTCGTTACCGCGAAGTGGAAATTGTTGTGGAAGAGGGGACATGTGGTTTTGTGCTGGAGCAGTGGAGTGTGGCACCAGCGCGCTATGAGGTGGCCGTTGTCTCACCTTCTGGTGAAGCGCATCCGGCGATTGGTATCCAGGCGGCGGGAAGTCAGGTGTATGATTTTATTCTGGAAGGCACAAAGGTAGAAGTGGATTATAGTTTTCCGGAGGCGACGGCGGGAAATCAATTGATCTATTATCGTTTTCACGCGCCTTCTCCAGGAGTCTGGCGTATTCGTGTTTATAGCGAAAAGGCACAGGATGGGGAATTTCATATGTATTTAGCAGGAAGAGAACTGGCTTGTGGAGAAGTCTATTTTTTGGCATCCAATCCTGATACCACTATTATGAATCCGGCCAATGGCAAGTATGCGCTGACGGTGGCGGGATATCAGGAACAACAAAATGCAATTTTATTGGAAAGTGGTCGGGGCTATACGATAGACGGACGGGTCAAACCGGATATTGCCGCACCGGGATTTGCTGTGGATGGTGCCGTCGCAGGAAGGAGTAGCTTTCCATTAGAGACACAGTATGAGCCGAGAACGGGAACTAGTGCAGCAGTCTCGATATGTAGCGGAGCAGCTGCGCTGTATATGCAGTGGTGCGCACGCAAAGGAGATGTGTTTGTGAACACAACACAGGTCAAGAATTTTTTGCTGCGTGGGGCAAAACAATTATCGGTGGATTTGTATCCAAACAGGCAATGGGGCTACGGAGCTATGGATTTGTATGCTTCGTTTCGAAAAGTTTAAAAAGCTGGGCTAAGAGGTGTAAGTCTGCTACAATGAGAAAGATGGAAAGAACGAAAGGGAATCTATGTTAGCACTAAAAGTATTGGATGTTAAAAAATGTATGAATGTTCTGTTGGCATCGGAAATATTTGATGCTTTTCTATTATCGGAGGCAACGATTACAACACGTATGACGTATACATTGGATGGTCATTTGACAAAAGATTATCTGACGGAGGAAGAGCTTGCAGAGGCAGGCCTTCTTGGTGAGCGTTGTGTATCTTATGGCTATGTGAGAAAGCTTTGTTTTGACATGATTAAAGGAAAACGAAAACCAGCAGCCTTTCATTTTACTTTCTTGTGTCCTAAGAAGCTTATGGAGCAGATGATTGAAACACAGAAAGTGAATGTGAGACCTTCTGACGTGGCAAATTTGACGCTGAATTTACGTTATGTGGGAGAGGAACTTCATGTGACAGCAGGCTGTACAATGGCGGGATTTTCATTGGATCGCAGCATGGAAGAAGCGTGGAATACATGGGTAAAAATGTTTTTTGCAGAGCATGAAATTGCGGTGGAAAAAGCGGTGTAACAAACGTGGAAATGTCTTTACTTTTTCACGGTGGTATGCTACTCTTATCGTATATTGGTTTCCAATATAGATAATTTTTTTGGAGGTACTTGTAATGAGCAAGGGTACAGTAAAGTGGTTCAACAACCAGAAGGGTTACGGATTCATCTCTGACGAAGAAGGTAATGATGTATTCGTACATTACACAGGTCTTAACATGGAAGGCTTCAAGTCTTTAGAAGAAGGCGCAGCTGTAGAATTCGAAGTTACAGACGGTGCTAAGGGACCACAGGCAGTAAACGTAACAGTAGTAGGCTAATCTACGAAGTATTAATCAGACCGTTTTCAATGTACCTTTTTAGTTTATACATCTTGATTTAAATTGAGCAGGAAATTGGGATACAGCATGATTAAGGAAAGGCGGCGTGCATAGCATGTCGCCTTTTACTTTACTAGAGGTTTCCGGCGCCCCTGCACTTCCTGCGCTCGCGCAGCCCCATGGCATGCACAGCCTTATCCCTAAAACGTCGTTTGATTCTGCATCTCTAAAGAGGCATTTGTTTTCCAAAGCAGAACTATCTTTGCAAAGTTAGACAGTCGTCAGGGATGATGTTCGCCTGATGGCAGATATGCTTGCAAAGCGTATTAGAGATGCTTAGAACTTGTGATAAATCTGGTGACGAGGGTACACGGATGTACCCGAGAGGCGCAACCGCACATGGACGTTCGTTTGCGCCGGTCACCACCCTAGCGATGCATCCTGGGGCACAAGTTCTTAGCATCTCTTATGAGCGTCGCACTGCATATCTGCCACAGGCGGACACATCCCGCCGACAGTCGAAGCTGTGCAAAGACAGTTCTTTTCAAACAAATCGCCTCTGTAAGAGATGCAACGAATCGCACTCCAATGTTTTAAAGATAAGGCTGTGCATGCCACGGGGCTGCGCGAACGCAAGAAATGCAGGGGCGCAAGGAACCGGAATGTTCAATAAAAAGGCGATATGCTATACACGGAGGATAGAAGGATGAATGAATTTTTAATGCGATATTTAAAGGCAGGAATTACACCATATCATCTGGTGGAAACATGCGTGAAGGATCTGGAACAGGCGGGGTATACACCACTTGTGATGGAAGAAGCATGGCAATTAGAAAAAAATAAGAGATATTATATAAACCACCATGGCACGACCTTAGTTGCTTTTATGACACCATCAAAGGAGGCTATGGTTCCGCATACCGATCATCTGGCACTGCGCATAGCAGCGGCACATACCGATTACCCATGTATGCGCATTAAGGCAAATCCGGACACCAAAACAAATTGCTATCAAAAAGTAAATGTGGAAGTGTACGGTGGTGCTATTTTAAATACATGGCTGGATCGCCCACTTGGCATTGCCGGTCGTGTGGCGCTTCGTTCTGAACAGTGCCTGCATCCAGAGGTACGTTTATACGATAGCCAAAGACCACTTGCAACCATTCCAAATCTGGCAATCCACATGAACCGTGATGTCAATAAGGGAGTAGAACTCAACCGCCAGACTGACATGTTGCCATTGCTTGGTATGGGAGAGGATGAGGATGCATTTATGCAATTTCTGGCAAAGGAATTAGGCGTTGATGTCAAAGATATCTTAGACTTTGAACTCAGCACTTATGTCTGGGAGGAACCGATCATGCTTGGTTTGCAGGAAGAAATGATCTCTTCCCCACGTATTGATAATATCAGTTCCTGTGCGGCAATTGTGGAAGCAATGTGCAAAAACGAAGCAGCAAAACAATTGAACATTGGAATTTGCTATGACCATGAAGAAATTGGCAGTCGTACAAAGCAGGGGGCTGGTTCTGCACTTCTTACGGACGTAATTGAAAAAGTATATGAGTCTATGGGACTGACGGTACGAACAGCTAAGGATGCTATTTATCAGGGATTGATGCTTTCAGCAGATGTTGCACATGCACTACATCCAAATCATGTGGAAAAAGCAGATATTACAACGCAACCAGTGATGGGAAAAGGCGTTACCATCAAAGAGGCAGCGGCACAGTCATATGCGACGGATTGTGAAGCGATTGCCATTGTTGAACAGATGGCAGCTATGTATGAGATCCCTTATCAAAAATTTGTGAACCGTTCTGATCTTGTCGGAGGAGGTACACTTGGCGCTATTTCGTCTGCTTTATTGCCGATGCGCACGATTGATGTGGGAGTTCCAATGCTGGCGATGCATTCAGCACGGGAATTGATGGGAACGGCTGACTATGAGAGTTTGCAAAGACTGGTTGCAGCAATTTATGAAGCGGCATAAAACAGTTATATGATTTTATCATTGAGGTTAAGAATGAAAAAAATCGTAAAAGAACATAATAAAAAACGAATAGCTCTTATAATATCCTTTTGCATGTCAGCGGTGCTTTTTAGTGGGTGTACACCAGCACATCTGATGCAGCAGGCAATCAACGACCGATTGGAACAGGCGGTCGTGGGAGAGATACAACAAGTATCTTCCATATCGACAGACCGATACGCCTATCAGCAGCTGCAGACAGGGGAACAACAGGTATATGACCAGATTTTAGATTGCGTTATGCAACATAAAGATTGTGTGGCGGTATCGACAAAAGACGAAAAGGTCCTGGAAAAAGCATATGAGTGTGTGATGGCAGATTATGGAGAATTATTCTGGTTTAGCGGATATCAGTATAATACGTATTCTAATTTTGACCAGATTATTGGTCTCGAATTTATGCCGACATATATTTATACAGAGCAGGAGCGTGAAGAACTGCAGCAGCAGGTGGATATGGTGGCGGATACCTGGCTCGCAGAGGTACCTGCAGATGCCTCGGATTACGAAAAAACAAAATTTGTCTACGAGACATTAATTGAACAAGTGGATTATGATACCAAGAGTGAGAATAATCAAAATATTTTAAGTGTATTTATTGGAAAGAAAACCGTCTGTCAGGGGTATGCCGATGCAACACAGTATTTGCTACATCAATTAGGGATACCTGCGATTGTAGTGACAGGAACGGCTGGTGGTGAAAATCATGCATGGAATCTTGTGAATTTAGATGGTGAATATTATTACATAGACACCACATGGGGAAATACGCATTTTCTCGGAGAATGGCAGGGAACAAAAAAAATCGATTATGGATATTTAAATGCGCGCACACAGGATTTGGCGCAGACACATACATCACAAATGCCATTTGCAATGCCAGCCTGTGAGTCTGTCGTTGATAATTATTTTTATCGGGAAGGGCTGTACTTTGAGGCAGCAGATATGGCGGTGATTGGGCAAAAAGTCACACAGGAATATCTGCAGGGAGAGAAAGAAATATGTCTTCGCATGTCGAATTTGCAGGATTACTTGCAAGTGAAAGAACATCTGATTGATAAGGAAGAGGTCTTTTTGTATTGTAATGGAGCGCGTGAAATCACATATTTTGAGAATCAGTCGCTTTGCATTCTGACCATTCTACTGTAGAAGCAGGGAGTGGTGTTTTTCCTAGGAAAATATAGGAAAACTATTTACAAAAGTGGTTTTTTGTATTAATATGATGTAGTAATCAAAACCACGTGAGAAATAAAACAAAACCACAAACGTAGCGGGAGGCGTTTTTATGTATAAAATAATTATTGATAGTTGCGGCGAATTATCAAAAGAAATGCAGGAAGATGGACATTTTGAGAATGTTCCATTGACATTACAGATAGGAGATACCGAAATCGTCGATGATAAGTCCTTTGATCAGGCGGACTTTTTGAAAAAAGTGGCAGAAAGTGAAGAAGGACCAAAATCAGCATGTCCTTCACCAGACGCTTACATGCAGGCGATGGATTGTGATGCGGAACATATCTATGTGATTACATTATCTTCACAATTGAGTGGCTCTTATAATAGTGCCTGCCTGGCAAAAGATCTGTTTTTAGAGGACAATGAAGATAAAAAAATCTGCATCATCGATTCAAAATCAGCATCCATCGGGGAATCCTTGATTGGACTGCATATTGCGGCTTGTGAAGAGGCAGGCATGGATTTTGAAACAGTGGTAGAAAATGTAGAAAAGTACATTGAAGAGCAGCATACATTTTTCGTATTGGAATCTTTGGAGACATTGCGAAAAGCAGGTCGTCTAAGCAATTTGAAGGCAAAACTTGCAAGTACCTTGAATATCAAGCCGATCATGGGGTCTACAGAAGAGGGAAGTATCCAACAGCTAGCTCAGGCAAGAGGAATGAACAAGGCATTGGATCGTATGGTGCAGTCTATGATGGAAGTGACCCAGAACTGTGAAAATCGTATTCTTGCAATTTCTCATTGTAACTGTAAGGAGCGTGCGCTACAATTAAAAGAAAAAATAGAAAAGGTAGCCTCTTTTAAGGAAATCTTTATTGTTGATACTGCAGGTGTCAGCAGTATGTACGCCAATGATGGAGGCATTATCATGGTGGTATAGCGCACATGCAATACGAAGAAATTATCGAAATAATACAATCAAAAAGAAGATTTGGAAAGGCATATGGAAGAGATGTGACCGCGGAAATGATGGAACTTTTAGATCATCCGGAGGCGGACATGAAAATCATTCATATTGCCGGAACCAATGGAAAAGGATCAACGGCAGCATTTGTAAGTAGTATATTACATGCTGCCGGTTTTGTTGTGGGAAGATTTACATCACCACATCTGATTCGTTTTACAGAACGTATCGTGGTGGATGGAGAAGAAATCGGAAAAGAAGATGTCATACGATTTGGGGAACGCGTGTTGGCACTTCCGATGGAACAGGAAACAACGATGTTCGATTTGTGTCTGGGAATGGCAGTGCTTTATTTTAAAGAGAAAAAATGTGACTTCGTGGTTTTAGAAACGGGACTCGGTGGGGCGAAAGATTCGACTGCAGGATTATCAGTTGTTCCTGAGGTTTGTGCGTTTACAAATATCGGATTTGATCATACAGCAATTCTTGGAAATACCATAGAAGAAATTGCAGCGGAAAAAGCCGGGATTTTGAAAAAAGGCACGCATGCAGTTCTCGGAATTATGGATGAAAAAGCAGCGGATGTGATCAAAAAACAGGCGGAGATTTTGGATGTCCCCATTACAAATGTGGATAACTTGTTGACAAAAATCTCAACCTACGAAATACCGCTAAACGGCGTATTTCAGAGGGCTAACGCCACATTGGCTGTGGGGGTAGTGGAAACATTATTCAATAACCATTGTGGATATCTCGGGGATAACTTTTTGTCGAAAAAAGAGGAAATTATTCGACAAGGGTTAGCGGAAGCTAAGTGGCCTGGTAGAATGGAGGTTTTGTCCGAAAAACCGTATGTTTTGGCGGATGGAGCTCATAATCCGCAGGGAGTTGAAGCTTTATTCAACTCACTAAAAAATATGTTTCCGGATGAAAAATTTGTCTTTTTGGTAGGAGTTATGGCAGATAAGGACTATCGGTCGATGATGCGGACCATGTATCCGCTGGCAGACACCTTTTTGTGTGCTACGGTTGATACCAGCCGCAGTTTACAGGCGGACGAGTTGTGCCAGGATCTTTTGGAAGATGGAATGTCAGCTTCCGTAAGTGGAGATCTTTTGGATGGAATTCAAAAAGCAATCGCTTTGGGAGAAGAAAAGGGAGAACGTATTATTATTTTTGGATCTCTTTATTTTATAGGAGAGGTCAAGGCAATGTTTGAAAGCGGAAGAATAGATTTACAAAATCAATAGGAGGAAACAAGGATGCGAAAAAAAGAATTAGCAAAACTTGTCATAGAAAGATTAAAGGAAGAATACCCGGAGTCCCATTGTACCCTGGATTATGATAATGCGTGGAAACTGCTCGTCAGCGTGCGTTTGGCTGCCCAGTGTACGGATGCCAGAGTGAATGTGGTCGTACAGGATCTTTTTGCGGCTTATCCGTCGGTAGAGGCGCTGGCGGAGGCGACCCCGGAAGAAATTGAAAAATATGTTCATCCCTGTGGGCTTGGCAAAAGTAAGGCGCGTGATATCAGTGCCTGTATGAAGATGCTGCGGGATGAGTATGATGGCTGTGTGCCAGAGGATTTTGATGCTTTGCTCTCTTTACCTGGGGTAGGAAGAAAAAGTGCCAATCTCATCATGGGGGATGTCTTTGGCAAGCCGGCGATCGTGACGGATACGCACTGTATCCGACTCTGCAACCGGATCGGGCTGGTGGACGGAATTAAGGACCCGAAAAAGGTGGAGATGGAACTTTGGAAAATTGTTCCACCAGAGGAGGGCAGTGAACTCTGCCATCGTCTGGTGGATCATGGTCGTGCTGTATGTACTGCCCGGACAAGCCCTTATTGCGATAAATGTTGTCTGGCGGATATTTGCAAGAAGAGGATATAAATTGTGAAAATTGCACATAAGAATTGCGTATCTTTTCTATTCGTTGTAAAATATACACATATAATATGGAGAGTAGGAAAGGGGTATTTTTTATGGAGAATGAAGAAAAACTCAGAAAGCGGAATTTGATCACTTATCCGCTGGGAACGATGGGACGTGATGCGGTTTACGCACTGATCAACAGTTATCTTTTGACCTTTGTCTTGTTTACCCATTCGCTGACGGCAGCGCAGTTGACCGCCATCACCGGTATTATGATCGGAGCGCGTGTCTTTGATGCCTTTAATGATCCGATCATGGGCAATATCATCGAGTGCACCAGAAGTAAATATGGTAAGTTCAAGCCATGGCTTTTGGCAGGCATTTTATCGACCTCGGTGGTTATTTATCTGATGTTTAATGTGCAGTTGCAGGGCTGGAAGTTCGTGGTATTTTTTGGTGTCATGTATTTTGCCTTTAGTATTACCTATACCATGAACGATATTTCTTATTGGGGCATGGTTCCGGCGCTGTCCTCCGATGCAGATGCAAGAAACCAGTTTGCCTCGAGAGCTACGCTTTTTGCCGGTATTGGTGGTACGGCGGCAACGATCCTGATACCGCTTTTTACGACAGGCAAGAATGCCATTGGCGGTAACGCTGCTTACGCATACGGTAGGATTGCGCTGGTGATCGGTATCTTAGCACCGCTTTTTCTTTGTATCACCATTTTTGGTACTAAGGAGCACCGCGATACGGCGCGGGAGAATAAGGCAAAAGAGAAGTTCAGTTTCAAGAAACTGATACATACGATCTTTCGGAACGATCAGTTGATCTGGGTAGCAGTCATCTTTTTGATCCAGCAGATCGGCAATGGATTGATCGTGGGCGGTATCGGTTCGACTTATATTTATTCTATCTATGGATATGAAGGTGGACTTTATTCTTTGTTTACGACCGTCGGTATGTCGGTTACAGCATTTTTGATGATCTTTTATCCGACCATTTCACGCCATATCCATCGTAAGAAACTCATGGGCTATATGGCTGTGATCGCAACCATCGGTTATGTCATGATCTTTGCCTCCGGGCTGATGCCGGGCAAGGGCATGGGCAAGTTTGTGGTGCTTATGATCGGCTATATGCTCTGTAATTTCGGACAGTATTGCTACTATCTGATCATGATGATCTCTATTATGAATACGGTCGAGTACAACGAACTCAAATTTGGTTCGCGTGATGAAGGCATCATCACATCCCTGCGTCCTTTTGTCACCAAACTGGGTGGAGCCATCATTGTAGCGATCACATCAGCCGCATATATTTTGCTGGGGGTTACCGATTATACCAACCAGATTTCAGAATTAGAGCAGCAGTGCAATCAGAACCTGATCACAGAGGCAAGCAAGTTGTCCCAGATCGACGCAGTGCTTTCTCATGTGACCAATCAGCAGGCTATGGGGCTTTTGGTCTTTATGTCCATCGTGCCGGGCATTTTGATGCTGCTTTCTTATTTCCTCTATAAGAAGCATTACAAGTTGGATGAGGAAGAATATGACCGCATCTGCAAGGAGTTGGGGAAGACGGAGTAGGATCACCTTCGTATATCCCCCGGCAGCAGACCGTAGCGTTCCTTGAACTTTCGGTAAAAGAAGCCTTGATTATGGTAGCCGACAGCCTCGGCAATGGAGGCAATGGACCGGTCTGTCGTGCGTAAAAACTGCATGGCTTTGGCAAGCCGGATCTCCTGTATGTAGGCAGAGAGGGTAATATCTTCTGCCCCGCGAAAAAGACGGTTCAGATAGTCCGGGCTATAGTGAAAGGCATTGGCAACGGCAGATACTGACACAGTGGCAAGATGGGTATTGATGTACTGCTTGATATCAGAAAGCAGGGCATTGTGCCATGCCTTGGTATCTTCGGTCATGACCTGCATACGAAATTCCTGTGTTAAAAGGTCAATGATGCGCTCGACATAGCCGATGATGATATGTTTTTTGCCGGGGCGGCAGGCGATCAGTTCTTCCAATATGGTATAAAAAGCATGATAGGTCAGAGGTGTCTGATCAAAAGGAGAGAAGCGGATATAGAGATATTCGCTTCTTTTTTGGTTGAGAAGTTTTCGGAGTGCCTGCATATAGTCGGTGCGGCGGTCGGCACCAATATATTGATCAAAGAAAGAATCGTCCACATCCAGACACAGGATGGTGCAGTCTCTGGCGAGAAGATATTCTCCGTGCATGACACCGGCAGAGATCAAAAGCATTTCTCCCTGTGAAAGGCTGACATCCTGATCTTCGATATGGATGCGCAAAGACCCCTCGACAATGTAGATGAGTTCAATATGTGTATGTGCATGGAGGGCACAGCGCATACCGTTTTCAAAAGGAATCAAAAAAGTGTAAGCGTCCGGTGCAGAGATCGTGGAATAGAAAAACTCCTGCTTAGACCGGGGGCTGGTGTGCCAGCCGGTCAAGGTGACCAGGTCGTAGGTCAGGCGGCGCGGAGAATTTTGGAAATGGTAAGTCGTATCTAAAAATGCCTGATGCTCGGCGTAAGAATTGACGACAGGCTGATCTACCGTGCTTTTTTCGACTGTTTTTGAGAGTAATTCTGTAATATTCATGGGGAAAGTATAACATGCCGGAGAAAAAAAGAAAATACCATGTCGGATTTGGTAAGTGAAAAGCGACAGAGTGTGCGTCATTGGAAATTACAATCGATGGAAAATGAGGTTAGGATAGGAGTCATCATAAAGATAGCACAATAGAAAGGATAGATAGGATTATGACAAGTAAAAGAACCGTATTTACCGTAGATGGAAAACCTTTTATCGCGATCGCCGGTGAGTCACACAACTCCAGTTCATCCGATGCCGCCTATATGCAGGGCGTATGGGATAAGGCAGAAGAGGAAGGCTTAAATACCTTACTGCTCCCTGTGACATGGGAGCTGACAGAACCGGTGGAAGGACAATTTGATTTCACATTAGTTGATACACTTATCAACCAGGCGAGAGAAAGAAAAATGCATCTGATCTTCCTCTGGTTTGGTACATGGAAGAATGCCCAGTGTATGTATGCGCCGGAATGGGTGAAAAAGGATATGGTGCGATTCCCGAGAGCCCAGATGGAAAAGGGCAAGAACAAGACCAGACTGATGGCATTTTACGGCATGGAATACACGACGCTATCTGCTTTTGGTCAGGAGACCGTCATGGCAGATGCCAATGCTTTTGCTCATCTTATGGCACATATCAGGGAAGTCGATGAAAACGTGGGTACCGTGATCGGTGTGCAGGTAGAAAACGAGACCGGTATGCAGGGATCTGATCGGGAACATTCCGATCTTGCTGATGCGAAATATGCAGAGGATGTTCCGGCAGAATTTGTTTCTTATATGAAGGCTCATACAGACAGTATGGAGGCCGGTGTCAGGGAAGCCGTGGAAAATGGCGCTCATGCCGGAAATTGGGAGCAGGTCTTTGGAGCATGTGCCGGAGAGATCTTTACTGCATACTATGTGGCATCTTATGTGGAGAAAGTGGCTGCCGCAGGCAAGGCAGTATATGACCTGCCGTTTTCGGCAAACTGCTGGCTGGATAAGGGCGAGGAAGCCGGAAAATATCCGACCGGTGGACCGGTAGCCAAGGTCATGGAGGTATGGCGCTACGCAGCACCGTCGATCGATGTGATCTCTCCGGATATCTATGTGCCAAACTTTACCGAGATCTGTGATACCTACACCAAGATGGACAATCCGCTCTTTATCCCGGAGACAGCGACACATTCACATTGCGCACCGCGTCTGATCTATACGATCGGCCATTACCACGCAACCTGTTTTGCGCCGTTTGGCTTTGAGGCTATGGGGCAGCCTTTCAATGATATTTCTGCCTATCTGTTTGGGGTGGACGTATCCGATCCGCTCTTACAGACACCACAGAATGTCGAGGAGTATCGCTGGTGTGCATCGACCCTAAATGAAATGATGCCGCTTCTGACAGAAGCTTATGGCACAAACGATTTGCAGGCAGTGATCTCCGAAAAAATGGATATGACACCGATCGATCCGTCTAAGGGCTTTGCCGGAATGATGGCAAATAGTGATCCGGAAAATGATACCATGATGTTTGGTGGCTTTGGCTTCAAGGTCATGATGAACATACCGCTTGTGACAAGAAAAGACGGTGTGTGCCTGATATTAAAGGCAGAGGAAGATACCTATTATATTTTGGCGAATGGCTGCATGATCACACCATTTTCTGCAAACCCGGAAAAACCAAACTATGACATCATCGCACTGGAAGAAGGCAAATTTGTAGATGGACAGTGGAAAGCCGGTCGTCGTTTGAATGGCGATGAGGCATCCCGCTTCTGCTACAATGACTATACCCTTGTGAAATTGAAGATATTTACCTATAAATAGAAAAGCGTATATAAGATGAAAAGAAATCTCTGTATGCAAGCAGAGATTTCTTTTTCTATAGGGAAAAATATCTTCCTGTGGTATGATGGTAAAAACGTTATACACAGGAGGACATAGAATGCATCCAATTTATTTTGTGAGACATGGAGAGAGTGAGTGGAATGTGGCAGACCGGATATGCGGACAGACGGATGTAGCCTTGACAGACATGGGGCATACGCAGGCAATTGAGACCGGGCAAAAGATCGTCGAGGCAGGAATCGTTATAGATGAGATTTTGTATTCGCCCCTGATCCGGGCGGCAGAGACGGCGCGGCATATTTCAGAAATGACAGGCGCGCCTATGCGCATGGAACCGCGGCTGGTGGAACAGAATTTTGGCAAATGGGAAGGTACTTCGCCGAGAAATGCTGCGGACTTCTTTGAGGCAAAAAAGCAGTTCGTATGCCGCCACGAAGGTGGGGAGTCTATGCTACAGCTAGCTCAGCGCATTTACAATCTTTTGGACGAATTAAAAAAAGAAACGGACAAAACATATATGCTGGTGGCGCATAATGGCATTGCCCGTGTGGTCTGCTCGTATTTTCATGATATGACGAATGAGGAGTATGCTTCGTATGGTGTGAAAAATTGCAGTGTGACAAGATTTGATTTTGATGAAAAAATGTAATCGTTATGTATTGTCTTCATTTGCGCGAGGAAGCGTTTACTTTGGCATTGTCTAATGCATCCTCAATAGCCATAAGTAATACTTCGGTCGTGTACTGGTTGTTGGCTTCGTAAGTAATGTGATCCAGAGACTGTGTTTCATAAATCTGTGTACTGATGGAATCGAGCGCAGGTTGAATCAGTGGGTACATGGTCGCTACGGATTCTTCAAGGTTTACAAAAGAAATGTCATTGATGTGATTTTCATCCACGACGACCTGCACTTCGATGGCACTGTCATTCATAGTGAAGCCTGCCGTATAAACACCTGGTATATATATGGTTTCCTGTACAGGTTCTGGTTTATCTTTGGTGGAAAACATCCAACATAAAAGGATGACCAGAAGCACACCGAGACCGGCAAATGCAGCAGTATATATCAATTCCTTTAAATGAAATACAACAATTTTTGTTTTCTTACTCACGGCAAATCTCCTATTTTTCAGTGTCTAATAGAGTATATGAAAAAAATTAGAAAAAATTCTATTTTTTTTGTTGACAAACAATATAAGGTTATATATAATAATTTTTGTCGTCACGGAGAGGACACAACATAATAAATGCGACAGTGGCTCAGTTGGTAGAGCACCTCCTTGCCAAGGAGGAAGTCGCGGGTTCGAGTCCCGTCTGTCGCTCTCTTACATAACGGAAATCTTGTTCAGCAAGGTTTCCGTTTTTTTATAACAACAGAGGAGAAAAAGTCAATGAACAAACAAAATGCAGTAACTACCAAAACGTTTGATATTAGTGTGGCTACTCTACATATTCTGGCGATGACACTTATGTTAATGGATCATCTTTGGGCAACCTTGCTTCCAGCGCAGGAGTGGTTGACTTGCGCAGGCCGTGTAGCATTTCCTATCTTTGCTTTTATGACGGTAGAAGGATATTTTCACACACATAGTTTTAAAAAGTATATGCTTCGTTTATTGGCATTTGCTTTGATTTCTGAGATTCCATTTGACCTGATGTATGGTGGCACGTGGTTTTATCCATTTCATCAGAACGTCATATGGACATTTTTGCTGGCGCTTCTAGGGATTCATTTGATGGAAACCGTGCGCAAAAAACAGAACGTCTTTTTATATGTAATAACGGTTGTTCTAGTTGTTGCCGTAGGAGCCTTACTTGGAACATTAAGCATGGTAGATTACTACGGTGCAGGTATTTTGACAGTCTTTGTGTTCTATTTGTTTCGTAAAAGAAAATGGTGGTGTCTGTTGGGACAAATCGCCGCGCTTTATTGGATTAATGTGGAAATGCTAGGTGGCCTGATGTATCCGGTACAATTAGGTGGAATACAATTTGAAATATGTCAGCAGGGAATAGCTCTTTTTGCATTGCTGCCAATCTGGTTATATCGTGGAAGACAAGGATATCACAGCAAGCCGTTCCAGTACCTTTGTTATGCGTTTTATCCTGTACATATGATGATTCTGGTGCTTATATTAAATTATGTGAACCGATGATGATGAATATGGAAAACCTATAACAGGGGAAAGTAAACTTTGGGTAAACAAAGATGCTTCCCCTGTTATTTAATTTACGATGCTATTTGATTGTTAGTTGCTCCATCCATCATTATGGTGAATTGCTTTAAGTTGGGTACTGCAAAAAATAACATTGATTCATATATAAAAATGTAATATAATACACTAAAACACACCAAGAGATTTTGAGAAAGGAGGGGCACGCATACACATGAAACGCAAAATAACATCAAAATTATATGAATGGAAAAAGATGTTAAATGGTAGAATGCCATTGTTGATTTACGGTGCGCGTCAGGTCGGAAAAACATTTGAGATGCGTGAGTTTGGAGCATTATATTACAAGAATACCATCTATGTAAACTTTGAAACAGATGAAAAAATCGGAAAATATTTTGAAACAGATATTCATGCAGATCATGTGATATCTGTTTTGGAAAAATACTATCAGGCTAGGATTGTACCGGAAGATACACTTATTATTTTTGATGAAATTCAAATGTGTGAAAGAGCGTTAACTTCGTTAAAATATTTTTCGGAAGAGGCTCCGGAATATCATGTGATGGCAGCAGGAAGCCTGCTTGGCGTAGCGGTAAATCGGGAAAAATATTCTTTCCCGGTAGGCAAAGTCCAGATGCTGACTATGTATCCGATGGATTTGGAAGAGGTGTTGTGGGCAAAGGGAAAACAGATGCTTGCAGATACGATTCGGGAACATTATGAAAACAATCAGCCGCTGGATGAAATACTTCATGAGGAGGCAATGCAGGAATTTTACCATTATTGTATTGTGGGTGGAATGCCTGCAGCAGTGAAAGCGGATCTTGCAAAAGACAGCCCTATAGAGCAGACAGAAATCCGGCAGATGTTATTAAATTCTTATATTGCGGACATGACCAAATATGCGAATCAGTCAGATACGGTACGTATTTTTGAAGCATACGATTCGCTTCCGGCACAGCTGGCAAAGGATGCTAAAAAATTTCAGTATAAGTTGATAAAATCAGGTGCGAGATCATCTCAATATGGGGATGCGATTGACTGGCTGATTCGGGCTGGAATTGTGAATAAGTGTATGAAATGTAGTCAGGGATTTTATCCGGTTGCAGCATATCAGGATGTGAGTGCATTCAAATTGTACTATAGTGATATGGGTATTATGTCCGCCAGACTGGGAATGACTCTGGAAGCGCTACAGGGTAAGGAAACAGAGCATTTTCGAGGAATACTGACAGAGAACTATGTTGCAATTGCATTGAAAACGAATGGATATGACCTTCATTACTGGGAATCAGATAATACGGCAGAAGTGGATTTCCTTATACAAAAAGATAGTCATGTAATTCCGGTAGAATGTAAAGCTGGAAACCACGTGAAAGCTAAAAGTATAATGGTTTATATGGAAAAATATACCCCGGTTTATGCAATCCGGATTTCAGCAAGAAATTTTGGGATGGTAAATGGGATAAAGTCAGTGCCATTGTATAGTGTATTTTGCGTTTGACGTTCTACCGCTGTAAAAACATTATAAAAAAAGCAATGGATGCGAAATTTTAAAGATAAGAAGATGGAAAAAAGATCATGTCAAAAGATGAATATTTAATTACAGACACACCTCTGAAAGCATTAACCGTTTTTGCAATGCCGATGATTCTCGGTAGTTTCTTTCAACAAGTATATAATATGGCGGATTCCATCATTGTTGGGCAGTTTGTCGGTTCTTCTGCACTTGCGGCGGTGGGAGCCTGTGCAGCGCTTACGAATGTTTTTATTTGTGTAGCACTTGGCGCGGGTGTAGGTGCAGGCGTACTTGTGAGTCGCTATTTTGGTGCCAGAGAGTATAGCAAGATGAAAACAATTGTATCAACCTCCTTGATTAGTTTTCTGGTTTTAAGCATATTTCTCGGCGTCTTTGGATTTGGCTTTTCTCATGCGATGATGAGCTTATTACAAACACCTGCTGATATACTGGATGATGCAGTGCTGTATTTGCGGGTCTATTTTGTGGGCTTCCCATTTCTGTTTATGTACAACATTCTTTCTACCATGTTTACTTCGATCGGGGAATCAAAGATACCTCTGGGACTTCTGATATTTTCTTCTGTTCTGAACATAGTTATGGATCTTTGGATGGTGGCAGGCCTAGGTCTTGGCGTCTTTGGAGCAGCGCTTGCGACACTGATTGCACAGGGGATTTCCGCAGTGATTTCGCTGTTGATTTTCTTTTACCGAATGCGTCGATATAACAGTCCTTTTCAGTGGTTTGATGGGCAGGAATTACATCTCATGCTTCGCATTGCGGTGCCGTCCGTTTTGCAGCAGTCTACGGTGTCCATTGGTATGATGATTGTGCAGGCAGTTGTCAATCCGTTCGGTACACAGGCACTTGCGGGCTATGCGGCAACGATGCGTGTAGAAAATGTTTTTTCACTGATATTTGTATCGATTGGAAATGCAGTTTCGCCATATGTTTCTCAGAATCTGGGCGCAAAGAAAGTAGATCGTATCAAAAAAGGATATCGTGCTGCATTAGTGCTGGATCTATGTTTTGCGGTGTTGGCTTTTGTAGTCATTGAAACATTGCATACGCAAATTTCCTCACTATTTTTGGGAAAAGACGGAACCGCTTTAGCATATCAGGTGTCAGGGGATTATATGAGATGGCTTGGGTACTTTTTCATATTCATGGGAATCAAGATGGCAACCGATGGTGTTCTTCGTGGACTTGGAATTATGCGTCCGTTTCTCGTTGCAAACATGGTAAACCTTGCAATCCGTCTGTCTGTTGCACTGCTCTTTGCCCCACGTTTTGGTATTGCATTTGTCTGGCTCGCGGTACCGGCAGGCTGGCTTGCCAATTTCCTGATTTCCTATGCAGCCCTCAGGAAATCGTGGCCAATTGATGAAAAAATAAGTATTTGATGATAGATATGATTGGAGGATACATATGCGTAGAAGAGAACAAGAAGTAACGGAACGAAAAGAAATCATACACATCCTTGATACGGGAAAGGTTTTGCACCTTGGATTAGTAGACCAGGGCAAGCCATACATAGTGCCTATGAACTATGGCTACACTTTTGAAGAGGATAAGCTAGTATTTTATGTGCATGGAGCGTTGGAAGGTCGCAAGCTTGATGTAATCCGCGCCAATGCTGACTGCTGCGTTCAGATTGAATGTGATGTTCAGCCGTTCCAAGGAAAAATGGCATGTCAATATGGATGCAGTTATTATTCCTTTGACGGATTTGGAACAGCTGCGATTGTAGATGATCCACAGGAAAAAATGAAAGCGTTGAGCACATTGATGAAAATACAGACAGGCAAGGATTTTGAATTCAATGAGAAATTGGTTTCGATTGTTAGTGTTATTCGTATTGAATGTGATTATTACACGGCAAAGTACAGACCATTGCCGGCAAGTTTTAAGGTCTAATTGAAAAAATATAATTTAGGAGTACAGAAAAGTGAAAAACCAATACAATAAGACAATGATCGCTTGCTTTGTAGGGTATATTGTCCAGGCTATCGTTAACAATTTTACCCCGTTGCTTTTTTTGTTTTTTCAAAAAAGCTATCATGTTCCGATTTCACAGATTACATTGCTGGTGACGTTCAATTTTGGAGTACAGCTACTGGTTGTTCTTCTTTCGGTTCGGTTTGTTGATAAAATTGGATATCGGATCTCAATGATTATGGCACATGTGCTGGCAGCGGCGGGGCTGCTTCTTCTGACCATTTTACCGGAGATTTTACCGGTTCCATTTATAGGAATTCTGATTGCAGTCATGATTTATGCGATAGGTGGCGGACTTTTGGAAGTTCTGGTCAGCCCGGTTGTTGAGGCTTGCCCATCCGATAATAAGGAGACAGCAATGAGTCTTCTACATTCTTTTTATTGCTGGGGACATGCTGGTGTTGTACTTATATCAACGCTGTTCTTTTTTGTGGTTGGTATTGAACACTGGAGAATATTAGCCATAATTTGGGCGGTTATTCCTATTGGAAATGCTTTGGTTTTTACAAAGGTTCCGATTGCATCACTGCTCGAGGATGGAGAGACGGGATTGGGATTAAAGGCTCTGTTCCAGCTAAAGATTTTCTGGATTTTGCTCATTATGATGATATGTGCAGGAGCAAGTGAACAGGCGGTAAGCCAATGGGCATCTGCCTTTGCTGAACAAGGTCTTGGAATTTCAAAAGCTGCAGGTGACTTGGCGGGACCGATGGCATTTGCTGTTCTGATGGGACTGGCAAGGCTGTTTTATGGTAAGTACGGCGACCGCATTAACCTGGAACGTTTTATGATCTGCAGCACCGTCTTGTGTGTGCTGTCTTATTTGGGAATTTCACTGTTCTCTGTTCCATTGTTGAATCTGATCTGCTGTGCTGTTTGCGGACTTTCAGTAGGAATCATGTGGCCGGGAACTTTCAGCAAGGCATCGGCGACGCTGCCCAAAGGCGGAACAGCCATGTTTGCGTTATTAGCATTGGGTGGAGATGTAGGCTGCGCAGGCGGACCTACACTGGTAGGAATGGTATCAGGAGCTTTGGAAGATAACTTAAAGATGGGGATTTTGGCAGGAATCATTTTCCCGATCATGTTACTGATAGGAATCATTCTATGTAAAAGACAAAAATCGTAACAGGAATAAGAAGACTATAATAAAGTTTGAAGGTGTTTTTATGGTGAAAATTAAACATTTTGAAAAAATGATAGGTAAAAAGAGAGGACTTGAACATGGAAAAGATAATAAAAGGAAAAACATTTGATGCGGAACGTGCACTTTATGGAAGTGATGGCGTTGTACTTGAAAACTGTAGGTTTGATGGCCCGGCAGATGGAGAAAGTGCATTGAAGGAATGCAAAAATGTAGAGGTAAAAAACAGCTTTTTCAATTTGCGCTATCCACTGTGGCATAATGATGAAGTAAAAGTCAATGACAGTGAAATGACGGAAAATTGCAGGGCTGCGCTTTGGTATACAACCAATATATGCATTGCAGATACCAAGCTTCATGGAATCAAAGCTCTCCGCGAGTGTGCACATATAAGAATGAAAAATTGCGATGTAGACTCCACGGAGTTTGGTTGGTTTGTAAAAGATATCGCAATGAAAAATACAGCGGTAAAAAGTGAATATTTCATGATGCGATCCGAACATCTGGACTTCCTCAATGTATCATTGAAAGGAAAATATTCTTTCCAATACATTACAGATTCTAAATTGGAGCATTGTGATTTAGATACAAAAGATGCATTTTGGCATGCAAAAAATGTCATCATCCGCAATAGTGTTGTCAAAGGAGAATATCTGGCATGGTATTGCGAGAATGTTACATTTGAGAATTGCACCATCATTGGAACACAGCCGCTTTGCTATTGCAAAAATTTAAAGCTGGTAAACTGTGAAATGATAGATACCGACCTGGCATTTGAAAAATCTGAGGTTGAGGCAACGATCTGTACACCAATGATTAGTATCAAAAATCCACGAAAAGGCACCATTGTGGTTCCTCAGGTGGATGAAATTATTATGGATGATGATGCAGCAGAAGGAAAAATTATGGTGAACAAAAATTTTAGCCATTGATGCAGATCCAGCAATTGGATTGGCCACAGCGCTTGACGTAGATGTAAAACTTACGCTTAAGGAAAAAGACAGAAGTAACCAAAATGGGGCATTGCCTTGTTTTGGTTCTTTTTGTTCTAGAACAGTTTTTTAAAAACTCATCTGTAGTTATGCGTTAATTACAACGTATAACACTATAAAATACGACAAAAAAAGGAAAATTTGATTACGAGAGAGAACTTCTGATTAGGGACAGAACAGTAACGAAATGAAGAAAGAATAGATGATTGGGACATTTATGGTACACGGCGTGGAGTAGGATGTAGATATAAAAAATCATGTATGCAAGTAGGAGGCGTGTTATGAAAGACATGGATAAGAAAAGGGGACAAGTAAAGAGTTTAATTATCGTTATTTTGGCATTAGTTGCAGTAGCAGGTATTGCAATACAATCTGCGGAATTACGTAAGGAGAGTATTTGCAAAAATGAATACTGTTACGAAAAAAGAGTGGAAGGAAGCGTATTTTGCGAAAAACATAAAAAAGAAATGGAAAAAAAGAAAATTCCGGATGGTAAAGATTATGTGAATAATAGCAATTTTAATAGTCATCAGAACGCAGATACAAATGTAAATAAGAACGATTCTACAACTGTAAATAAAAATGATTCGACCAACACATATACAAAACCAAGCAAGTATAACTATTACGACTCATATGATGATGGCTATGATGATGTATATTTTGATTCGGATTATGATGATAATCGATATAATTATGATAGTGATTATGCGACAGGCGTAGATGATGCTATAGAGGATGCTATCGAAGATGGTGATGATGAGTGGTAATAGTATAGAACTGATGAAGTATGACGCTTTTAATGAATCATATCAACAGCATAAAACGTCTTAGACTGGGAAATGAAAGCCTGTATGAACTCGTTGACGAAGACGATGAATATTTTAAGGTATTAATGTTATTATTAAAAATGCACATCATATCGCTAGATGAAGTGCATTTGATGCAAGATTTATTCGTTAAAAAGTAGTAGTTAGACTGGAAAGGCAGATAGTAATCGATTTGTCAATAGCTATTAAATAGACAGGTCGCGTTTACTTTTGCATAACAAGTAGCTAGCCATCTACTAATTATATAAATAAATACATATCTGATATTTGGAATGACTTAAATATAGCATGTTTTCTGGAACTGAGCAGCCATCATGAGAGCTTTGTTTGGCATTAAAACAGAGTTTGGTATATAAGACGTATTTTCAGTTGAGATTTACTTTTTTGTCCTAGGGAGATAAAAAACATGTATGAGAGAGGTTTGTTGGAAACCTTTAATTGAAACGTTAATTGAAGAAGAACAGTTGGCATATAAAGTAGGCACAAAGAAAGGGAAGCTGACTTGGAATATAATATATATAAGAATATTGGTTGAAATAATAGAAAAACCGAATGAGATATAAACAAATATCAAAAAACAAATTGATACGTAAACGGATAAGCTTTATACTTAAGTAGTAATTTGGGGCTGAATTAGAGAGGAAAGCAATATGAATGATGGATGGATAAATATAGAAGAAGCAGCAGAATATTTATCAATTAAACCTGTTACGTTAAGGTCATGGATAAGGAAAGATAATGGTTTGCCCGCTCACAAGGTTGGAAAGTTTTGGAAATTTAAAAAAAAAGAATTGGACGAATGGATTCAAAGTGGAAAAAGTGCGGATATAGACGGATGTTATGAACAAAAGGAGTTGTGATATCGTGGATCGATTAACTTCGGAACAAAGGCATAGAAATATGTCCAATATAAGAAATAAAGATACGAAGATAGAATTAAAACTACGTAAGGCTTTATGGGAGAAAGGATATCGTTATCGGAAGAATTATTCGGCACTTCCAGGAAAACCAGATATTGTTTTGACTAAGTATAAGATTGCTATTTTTTGCGACAGCGAATTTTTTCATGGTAAAGACTGGGGAAACCTAAAAACGCAATTAGAACGAGGGAAAAACGCGGAGTTTTGGATAAAAAAGATTTCTGGAAATATGAAGCGAGACGAGGAAATTACTAAATCATTAAATGCGCTTGGCTGGACAGTGTTAAGATTCTGGGGAAAGGATATTCGGAAGAACACAGCAGAATGCGTGAAGGTGGTTGAGGAAACCATTTTTGACAATAAACTGGCAGAAAGCCAAGATTAAAAGGAGAAAAGAAAGATGTACAGATCAATCGATTTATTTGCCGGAATAGGTGGAATAAGAAAAGGGTTTGATAATGCATTTGGCGATGATATAGAAACGGTGTTTGTCAGTGAATGGGATGAGTTTGCCCAGAAAACATATCGTGCTAATTTTGAGGATGGATTTGAAATAGCAGGGGATATAACTCAAATTGATGAAAAAGATATCCCACCATTTGATATTTGTTTAGCAGGTTTCCCTTGCCAGGCATTTTCGATGGCGGGTAAACATATGGGATTTGATGATGATTATAAAGGGAAGTGTCGTGGTGCTCTTTTTCAGGATGTAGTTAGAATATGTGAATATCATAAGCCGAAGATTATTTTTTGCGAAAATGTTAAAGGGCTTACTATTCATGATAGAGGTCGTACTTTTAAAGTGATCAAAGGGGCTTTTGAGCAAATAGGGTATACCGTTTATGATAAAATTTTAAATTCAAAAGACTTTGGTGTTCCGCAGAATAGAGAAAGAATATATCTTGTTTGCATCAGGAATGATTTGCTGAAAGAAAGATGTCCTAAGGGATTTATTTTCCCTATTGGAGAAGCTGACAAGACCTGTATTAGAGATATTATGGATCCTGCACCTATACCGTCAAAATATTATTTAAGTGATGTTTATGTTGAAACATTAGAAAAGCATCGTGCAAGACATGAGGCTGCGGGACACGGATTCGGATACAAAATACGAGATCTCGATGGGGTTGCGGGAACTATTGTGTGCGGAGGGATGGGAAGAGAGAGAAACCTTATTGTGGATGAAAGGGAGCATTCGATGATTCCCACTACACATATAAAGGGTGAAATAAATAAGCAGGGTATCAGAAAGATGACACCGCGTGAGTGGGCCAGACTACAAGGATTTCCTGAAGATTTTAAATTGGAACTTGCGGACACTCATCTATACAAACAGTTTGGAAATAGTGTAACGGTTAATGTAATCGAGGCTATTGCAAGAGAAATATTAAAAGAATCGAGGAGAATGGGGAGAACCGTATGTGGCTTTAAGCTTACTTGGTTATAAGAAATTGTTTATGGCAAATGAAAACGGAGATCCAAACCCTGATGAGTGGATGGATGTTTTGAAAATTGTTCGCCAGGAAACGAAGGATCGGATTGTTACATATCATTGCAATGATATCGACAGTGACATAGATATAGAAATTAATGATGTCCCAGTAGCGAGTATTCAAGCTGCGAGCTTCAAATATATGGCGGATTTGCTGAAAGATGACATTATTAAGGCAACAGGTAGATCTTTTAATGTATCCGACGAGGTGGTAGATTTTCTTCAGAAAGCAGAAATTCAGCATATGAAAGCCAAGAGTATTGAAAAAAGTGATATTTTTCTGGATACAAGAGATCCTCGCAGTTCCATAGTTAGGGAAAATATAGGATTTTCTATAAAGTGTGAATTTGGTGAAAATCCTACGCTGTTTAATACAGCAAAGGCATCAGCAGTAAGATATAAAGTAAGCGGAATGAATGACAGGTTGATGTATGAAATCAACTCAATGGTTGATAGTAAGGGGCATGCCTCAGTTTTCAAAAGATGTCAGGCCATGCGCGATTATGGATGTAAGCTAGAATATGTCGGATACGAGATGGCGGCAAGGGCTAAATGTGAAGCTTTTAAGGAAAATTTGGATTTAATCAATCCGTATCTGCCTGCAGTTATTCAACACATACTGTGGAACCATTTTATGGAGCAACAAACAGAAATAGACATTGCACCTATAATGCAAAGAATAATTGATGAAAACCCATGCAATATTACGCTTCCAGAAACCAAGTATCCATATATGATGAAGATGTTTTTGTACTCGGCGTATTGTGGAATGACGGCAAGTACTATCTGGGATGGAAAGAGTACTGTTAAGGGTGGATATATAACAATAAAAAATACAGGAGAGGTTGTTGCAAATTACGCATTGGAATCAGAGGCATTTAAGAATTTTTTATACACACATTGCTATTTGGATTTCCCGTCTACGGATCAGGGACATGGAGCATATGGGGAAGTGTACAAGTATGCTGGAGAGTATTATTTTAAATTGAACTTTCAAATTCGCATTAGATAATAGAAAGCGTTATTAAGGAGATTGTAATGGGTGAAGTATCTGAAGCTATGAGAAATATACTGAACAAATGCGAAATATCAGTGGACGGGAATGTATTCTCTAAGGAGATGTTGATTAGAGCCTATGCTGAATTTTTATCCCGAACAATGGAAAAAAGGCAGCATAATGTAGGGGTTGTTCTACATTCAGGATCATTGTGTTTTGATGCACTTATTATTACATATGCTGCAATTACTAATTTGATGCTCAATCAGACAAGTACGGGAGATGTATTGGAATCTCTTAATATAGGGGATATTGTGTTGTATGGAACAAAGAAAAAACAACGTTATATTTTTGATGGATATGTAGATGGAGAAGCACTTGGCAGGGATCATAAGGGATTTAAATACGTGAAACTAAGTCAAAGTGATGAAGGTTCGAGATTTATTCCAGAAAAATCATGGAGGCTGATTGAGCCGTATAATGGTAATGCAAAACGTCTGGATGGAAGAGGTATTCGTAAGAGGGGCAGTCAGCGAGAAGATTTCTTTACCGAAGTATTAGGCGTAGATTTATCGGATGTTCCAAGTATAATAGATACGTCCACGGTTTTTGTTATGCCTAAAGATGAGGCAGATAAGCTTATAAAAGGAATTTCTATTGGGTTTAACCAAAAAGAAGCAAGATTATTGGATTTGGTTACCGCATCGTATTTTACCGAAGATGAAGAGCATTCATATGGAGGAAATACAGGAAAAAACGAACCGGTTTTAA
>OLGI01000505.1_pt1 | contig 40311 bp, 40 predicted proteins | sample 1605221 | NCBI WGS metagenome assembly OLGI01 (sample SAMEA3888915, study PRJEB22519) | human gut metagenome | biome: human gut; feature: human-associated habitat; material: faeces | place: Denmark | collected 2010 | reverse complement strand
TTCGCAAGTTGAGTCTTTTATCAAAGCTAAAAGAGGATGGAAGTAGTTTGGTCAGACTTGGCTTTGACGCAGTTAGATGAAGTCATAGACTATGTGGAAGAACATTTTGGCTTATTAACCTCTCAAAAAGTTCTCCATAATATCTTGGAAAAGACAGATGAACTGGCTCAATATTCCACACATGGCATATATGATGCTCGCTACACTTCGTGGGTATCTGGTCAGGATATGGTTATACGCCATTTGTTGTTAGCCCCCAACCGTGTCTATTATTTGATAGATGGCGAGCAAGTTGTAATTATGGGGATTGTTCATGTCAAGCGGTCTCCGCAAGCTGTAACTTCCATGATTAAACGCTTTTTAGAAGAATATGACAAATAGGTAAGTCTTCAGAAAATTGATGCTGTCAGCAACTGTTCGGAAATTCCGAACAGTTAGTAAAGAAGGCAATCGTATGATTACATGTAATATGGATTACTCCGCCATAACCCTGATGGGTACCTCCCCAGAGGTAATCCTGTCAAAAGTAGAATAAAAATAATATTCCTCATTCGAGCGACGACAAGTGCAGAGCGATACTGCAATGAGGAACAAAATATAACTTAAAAAAACTGATAGGTGTAACTACTTGTTTTATAGTAGGGACGCTGTATTGGTGATATACGTTGTAATGTAGAAAAGAGGAGCATGACCTTACTTCATGCAAAAATAAATGTTAAACCAATCATTTCTTGTTCCTAATATCTCCAGAATCGCCTTTAAATAAAGGCGGTTCAGAGGATGTATGGAAATATAGATGGTTACATTTTTTTAGAATGAAGTATGTTTGCAATGTTAAATGATAACTTTGCCGCCAAATCTCGGATAAGTATAATATTTAGCTTATGATGAGCATATATACAAATAAGTCAGACTTGTTTATGAGTGCTGCTGAGGATATTAACAACGATACTAATAAATGCTATTTTTTAGTAGTTCCTCATAGTGCTTATTATAGTTGCCTTCTTCTCATGAAGCATCTTTGTTATAAGAAGTTGGGCATCAATAATGAGAATGAGATGAAGAATGAAGTTGATTCAACGCTTCATGGCTCTCATGAAATTATGATTGGATATGTTCGTAAGCGAATGTCACAGTCTTGTACTTCTATTATGGATAGGAAAAAGGTTGTGGAATTTGCGAACAAAATAGGTCAGTTGAAAAAGTTGAGAACTAAAGCTGATTATGAAGAAGTTGATATTACTTCTACACAAAGTAATCAAGCAATTAAGTTAGCGCAGGATGTTAGAAATATATTAAAACATTTTAGATATGGTAGCGTTTGATTATTTGAAAGAACAATTGACGGAATTTGTCAAAACTTTCGAGAATGTAAAAGTCAATTATGAGTACGACCAATTGGCAAACTTACATACGATTGAAGTATTACCACAGGTAGTGTTTGATAGTGATGAGTTTGCTATATGGGAATGTGATTTCTTTGAACGTGCTTACGACGCAATCCCTTATGAGGATATTTCTTTTATCTCAGAAGATGCTTATGTTGGAATAGAGCATATTGATTGGAGTATTCAAGGTTCAGACTATGCCCAAGGTGGTTTGAGGTTGGATGATCACATCACCATAAATGAATCTTCTGAGGACGTAGATACTTATAAGGAGAATTCTATTGATTTTAATACGATGTCACCGGAATTCTATGATACTTATACTGCAGTTGAAATAGAATCTCTTGACTTGGATTATACTTGTAAAGAGTATAAGGATAAGATAGTGTTAGGTAGTAAGGAAACAGTAATGTCATTTGATGACAGTTTATTACAAGCAGCTTAAAAATGATGGACAATATAAAAGAAAAGCAGTCGGGATTTAGTGTAGAAAGTATTCTTCTCACAGAATCAAGTTTTACCCGCAAGGGAAAAATAAACTTTAGTAAATCTGAACAGGAAGTGGCTTTTGAAACAGGAGTAGGTTCAAAGGAAAATACCGTAAATGTCAAGCTTACCACTACTGTAACGAATAAGTTCAATGGTGAAGAGCAATATAAAATTGTGGTTTCTTTTGTTGGAGTCTTTAAGAGAAATGGTGAATCTCAAATATCAGATAATGAGCAATTTGGTAGAATTAATGGTGCTGCCATTATTTTTCCTTTTGTTCGTGAGCATATTGCCAATATCGCATTAAAGGGTGGATTGGGAAATGTGATACTTCCACCTGTGAATTTTATGAAGATAAATCGCAAAGGTTAGAAAAGTATAGCTTATGCCTCAGGGAAAGAATGCTGATATCCGATATAAGGTTTTAGATCGCTGTCTTCGCGATTGGAGAAGAAAATACTTTATCGATGACTTGGTGAAAGCTTGTAATGAGGAGCTTTTTAACTACGATGGCTCTTCTGTAACAGAGCGTCAAGTTCGCGCAGATATTCATTATATGCAGCGAAAGGCTGGAGGAGCTATTCCTTTGGAAACAAAGAGAGTAGGCCATAGGGTATATTATAGATATTCCGATCCCAATTTTTCGATAAAGAATTTACCTATGAGTCAGCAGGAAGCAGAAATGCTTTCTGATACCATTAATATGCTCTCTCGTTTTAAAGGGTTGCCAAATCATGAATGGTTGCATGCTACGATTGCTCAGATGAAATCAACTTTCAACTTAGATAATGGACAGCAGTCTTACGTCAGTTTCTCTCAGAATGAGGAACTGCATGGACTGAATTACTTTTCCCGACTGTATGAAGCTATAGCAAGTCATCAAGTAGTGTTGCTTCAATATCATAAGTTTACTGGTGAAGCTTGGGAACGTATCGTTCATCCTTATCAGTTGCGTCAATATAATAATAGGTGGTTCTTGGTGGGCAAGGAACCTGCCAAATCTGAAAAGTTACCGCTGGTTGTTATACCATTGGACAGAATTGATGATTACAAGGTATTGGAGAAAGAATCCTATGAACCGTATGAAGGAGATATTGACGCTTGTTTCAAGGATATAGTAGGAGTATCACTAAAGTTCAATGAATCTTGCCGCCATATCGTCTTCAAGGCATATCCACCCACCTCTTCTTATATAGAGACAAAGCCTATTCATCATTCGCAGCGGGTAGTTGAGCGACACGAAGAATATACAATCTTCTCTTTAGACTTGATTCCGAATTATGAGTTCGAGACGATAATGATGTCTTATGTTGATAATTGTGAGATACTTGAACCGCAAGATTTAAAGGAAAATCTTGTAAATCGAGCAGAAAACATTATAAAAATCAATACTGACATATAAATTCTAGAAACAATGAAGTAAGTCTGCAATGTTAAGGAGTACTTTTGCATTATTATTAATTAATATTTTAAAAGTATGGAACATAAAATTAAATTTTATCCAGTAGGTAATGCTGATTGCACGCTTATTAAGTTAAGTAATGGGAAGACAATTATTATTGATTGTCAGATAAAAGAGGCATTCGGTAAAGATGGCAAACAGGTTTGTTATGATGTAAAAGCAGACTTGTTGAAAGAATTAAAGCGTGATTCTGATAATCACCCATTCGTTGATCTTTATGTGAGTACCCATCCTCATGATGATCATTGTATTGGTTTTGGAGATCATTTTTATCATGGAAAGCCTGAAGATTATAATGATGATCAAAACGAACTTATCATTATAGGAGAGTTATGGGTAACACCATATGCCTTAAAGAATGATGTTTGCGAGTCTGCTGCTGATATTCGCAAGGAAGCTAAGCGAAGGAGGGCGCTGTATGATCAAGATAATCAATATACGGGTGAGTATGGAAACTATCTGCGTATAGTCGGATACGACAAAGATAAGGAATTTGACAACAGATATGGATATATCCCAGGAACCTTAGTAAAAGAGGTTGATGGGGAATCTTTGTCTTGGCTTGAAATCTTTATTCATGCACCTTTCAAGGAGGATGTTGAAGAAGCTAAAGAAGAAAGTGATAAGAATGCTGTTTCAATAGTACTTCAGTTTGCTTTTAGTTTAAAGGGTAAGCCTGATATTGCAAAGATACTTGTTGGCGGTGATGCTGAGCATCAAGTATGGCAGCATATTTTGGACAATAATCAGGATGACGAGAAATTGGCATGGGATGTATTTCAGGCGCCACATCATTGCTCTTGGACATTCTTTAATGATACAGAAAATAAAAACCAAGTGTTGCCTTCTGCAGAAAATATACTCTCACGAAAGAGAGATGATGAGGCGATTATTGTAGCTTCTTCTGAAGAAATTAAGGATGAAGAACCTAATCCACCTCATTATGAAGCAAAGACAGAATATAAGAAACGTCTTAAAAAGAAGTCCAACTTCTTAAATACAGCAGTACACAGTGTTAAGGATGGAATACCTCAGCCAATTGTTCTTGTTGCCTCAGACTCAGGTATTCAAGATGTATCTGCAGTTATGGAAGAAAAAGAGGCAAGAGGATTTGCTGAGGCCTTGAAAGCGGGAGCTTTGAAGGTAGGAAAGTTAGGCGCATTATCATTAACAACAGGTAAAGCCGTTGCGGCTTCAGGAGGTTTTTATGGGGAAGACAATGATTAACAAGCGATGTTTTATACATCATCCTAATATGGAGAAACAGATAGGCGCTATGCGTTCTATGTATCCGAGCTTTCGGGCCATAAAAAAGGACAACAAACTTATCTTTGTTGGTCTTTTACAGGTGCGAGAAGACTTGCCAGAATATAAAGTTAGGATTGAGTATAATGGTTCGTTGGATCCCTATGTCTTTGTAGTTAGACCGAAGCTTGTTGATAATGCACCTCATGTTTATAGAGCAACAAAGCGGTTATGTCTTTATCATCCTGCTAATTATAATTGGAATGCAGATAAACTCATTGCAAAAGACATAGTTCCTTGGACTGCAGCTTGGATTTATTTCTATGAATACTGGTTGCGTACAGGTGAATGGGTTGGACCTGAGGCTCCACATGGTAAAGTGAAGATAGAATATTAAGAATACTAATATCGTGCAAACTCAAGTTTGCACGATATAATCCTAATAAAATATACAATGAAGAAGATGAATGAATATGAGCGTCATGCCTATTTATATTCTGCATGGACAGCACTGTTAGTTCCATATTTTTTGACTGCATTAATTGTTAAAAGTCAATTTCCACAGTTGATAAATACGGTCATGTTAATAGGGAGTACTTTTGCCTCAATAGCTATAATATATGCAGCTATAGGTTTTTATATTAGGGAAGTTTTTCGTAGTACTTCAAAATTCTTGTTTCAGTTTCCTTTGTTCAAGGAAGATGAAACAAAGATGCCTACTACAGAGTTCTTATTATGGAGGAATAAAATTTTGTCTCATGAGCAAATTACAAAGGTTCATTCTATTATGCTTGAAAAATATGGCTATACAATGCTTGATGAAGAGCACGAAGCAACAAATGAGCATGAAGCTCGTCTTAATATAATAGGCGCTGTTGGAATAATGAGGAAAGCTACTCGTGGTGACAAAATCCTGTTGCAATGTAACTATAGGTATGGATTCCAGAGAAATATGCTTGGTGGTGTAGTTTGGAGCTTTCTTGCTATTTTCCTTTTTATGATTATTTCTAGTATAAATAGTCTTCCTTTTGTATGCCCATGTTTGATTGGTTTGATGTTGATTCTTGCACAAGGTATTTTTGCGTTTGTTTCAATGAAATATACGGCACGAAATTATGCAAGAACTTTGATAAATACATTTGTTTCCCAAAATAGTAAATAGTATGGAATATTACCTTAATATTTTAAATGTAGGCGATGCGGATGCGATTGTAATAAACTATCGTGATAACAGTAATCGTTGGTGGACAATTGTGGTTGATGCGGGTAATGTTGGCGATGGTGCAATGGTTAAAAGTTATATAAAACATGTAGTAAATGGCATGTACTATATTGATTATGCAGTTTGTACTCATCCAGACAAAGATCATAAAGGTGGTTTTTTTGATTTATATGAAGATCGTACAGTCGTAATATCAAATTTCGTTTTTGCAAATCCTGAGGATATTTTATCTAAGGATTTTCGAAGGTCGAATTTTTCTACTGGGTACTTAGTCAATCAAGGAAAGAAAACCTATAACCATCCAAACTACAATACAAGGAACTTGATAGATATTATTAGAAGAAGAGGGACAAATATTTATCAATGGTCTAGTGGTGTTGACTTTGTTGGTGTTCCTTTGAAAATAGTAGGTCCTTCTGAACAGTTTTTAAAAGATTCTATTTATGAGATGGCTTTGGATTTCGCAGAACTGGAAGATGAGGCTGATGGCGAGTTGTATAATGAAGACGAGAAGTTGACTGACGAAGAGGCTTTGAGTGTTATGGATACAGAAACTGAAACTTCACCAACTAATAAGGCTAGCTTGATATTATTGTTCCATCCTGAAAATCGCAAGTTTTTGCTGGCAGGAGATGCTTGTGCTAGAAGTATTCACGATGTAGTAGATATGTATGGTGATGATGTTATTGGTTGTACACTTAAGGTGCCACATCATGGAAGTAAACACAATTTGACAACGGAAGTAATAGATTTGCTTTCTCCTCAAAGTGCAACTATAAGTTGTAAGGGAAGTAAGAAACATCCTAATAGTGGTGTTGTATATTGGTTAAGTAAATATTGTAATGTCTATTCTACTGCTAAGTCAGGAACGCTGACATATCAGAGTGCTCCTGTGGAGCATCCTGCAATACCGCTTAAAAAGAAGCAATAAGAGTAAAATCTCAGATTATAGCAGAATCAGCGTTGCAAGGTGTAAAAACGATTGTGAGAATGTGATAGATTATTATGATGCGCCAGCCGACAAAAACTCGCAATTCTATTGCGTAGGCAATTATCGGCAGCCCCTTGTGGGCACAGGCTCCGCTGACGATACCAGAACTCTGGCGGAGGCTATAGCGTAGCCAGCTACATCCTCTCGTTCCTGAGGAAAGAGAGGCTTGGTGAGAAAGGTGGAGCTCTCCTTGCAGGAGAGACGGAGAGGTAGAAAAAGCCTTCTTTAATGGTAAAGAAGGTTTCTGTCCCCTGTAAGGGGAATCGAAAGGGTCGTAAAGACTATTGAAGGATGATTTTAGAAAAACTGATATCCGCCAAAGCTTCCGTGAGCCTTATGCCAGTATGTATTGCCAGCAGTTTGACAACTTTAAAAATGTTGCGGATTTCTTTGAATTTGCAGCAAAGTTAATGAAAAGATAACATTTATAAAAGGAATAGTATTAATAGAAGAAATGGATTTTATTATTAAAAATGTAAAGAAAAAGAAAGATACTTCAAGTACAGTTAAAGTCGTAGGATATCATAATGGTGAAAAAGTTTTAGTAAATAACTGTCATTTAGGTATTCCGCCATTTTATGATATGAGAAGCCCTTGCCTGTTTGGTAATCTAGTGAGTGTGGGTGATATTTACTATTATAGAGCAGCCTTTGTAACCTATCTAAGAGGAGATTGGTTTAAGGTTAGGATTAAATAAGAAAAAGTTTTGGTTCTTCTGGGCTTAAACAGTACCATCTGTTATGTTGGTAAAACATGCAAGTATGGTTTAGTTCATGCTGCCGATGAAAGTAAGGTGGTAGGTCAAGGCTTGAATGGCTATATCGTAGCCGAGAAGCACGACCAGCTGCTTGTCTGCTCATTGAAAGAAGAACAGAGTATTAAAGAATTTGGAAAATAAATTATGTCAAGTCAAACAACAGATAATAATAAAAGAATAGCAAAGAATACGTTACTTCTTTATTTTCGAATGCTACTTATGATGTTTGTAACATTGTTCACGAGTCGAGTGGTATTGGATAAATTAGGAGTGACTGATTATGGTATATACAATGTCGTTGGTGGTGTTGTTGCTATGTTGGGATTTCTCAATAGTTCCATGTCAAATGCTGTACAGCGATATTTATCTTTTGAAATAGGTAAGAATAACGAGGCTGGAGTCAATCGAATTTTTAATGTTTCGTTATTTGCACATGCTGGAATAGCAGTCTTTGTTTTTGTCGTAATGGAAATAGTTGGTGTATGGTATTTGAATACACACATGAACATTCCTGCAGAAAGAATGGATGCTGCCAATTGGGTACTACAGTGCTCTATATTTACAACTTTGTTTACAATAGTGCAGGTGCCCTATAATGCTATTATCATTTCAAAAGAACAGATGGGGATATATGCATATATTTCTATATTAGAAGTGGTGTTAAAGCTGCTTGTTGTATATATGTTGGCTATAGGGAATTTTGACAAACTAAAACTATATAGTGTTCTCATTATGGTTGTTACTATTGGTATCGTGATGATATATAGATTTTATTGTACAAGAAAGTATAAGGAAGCTAAGTTTAAGTTTATTAAGGATTGGAATCTTCTGAAGCAAATTGTTGGTTTTGCGAGCTGGAATATGTTGGGGGAACTCGCTTGGGTGTTTACTGGGCAAGGCGTAAATATCATATTGAATTCCTTCTTTGGTCCAGTGGTTAATGCAGCCAGAGGATTGGCCGAACAAGTAAATGGGGCTGTGAATAGATTTGTGGCAAATTTTCAAACTGCGGTAAATCCACAATTGATAAAAAACTATGCTTCAGACCAATTGGGTGAGATGAAAACTTTATTGTTCAGAAGTACACGCTTTTCATATTATCTTCTTTTGGCATTGTCTTTACCTATTATATTAAAGATGGACTTTATACTTCATCTATGGTTAAAAGAGGTTCCGGATTATACAACAGGCTTCTGTCAACTTGTTTTGGTAAGTTCATTGGTTTCTACGCTTTCTAATCTTCTGGCTCAAGTGGCTAGGGCATATGGTAAGATACGTAATTATCAAATAATAGTGTCAATATTTCTGTTTCTAAATTTTCCTTTATCTTATATCGTTCTTAAGTTTGGGGGGTCTCCTTTGTCAACTATGTTTGTTAATATAGGTATTAATGCAATGTTATTATTTGTGAGACTCCGATTAACTAATAGAATGATACAAATGACATATGGTAGTTTTATACGAAATGTCTTATTCCCGGTTATAATAGTTACGGCTGTTGCCCTTGTTATACCTCTGACCATTTATTTTATGCTTGACAATTCTATAATCAGCTTTATTATTGTTTGCTTGGTGTCATTTGTTAGTGTAGGTGTATCAATTTATACCTTAGGCATGAATGCTAATGAAAGACTGTATATTTTAGCGGCAATATCAAAGATAATAACGAAAATAAAATAAGATATGAAAAAGATAGCTAATATTACTTGGATTACGTATAATAATTTTGGAACATTTTTACAGGCTTATGCTTTGCAACAATATATTATTTCTCTTGGCTATGAGGATATGATTCTAGATGATTCGTCTATCATAGATTTACATATTAACTGGAAATATAGAATAAAAATATGGCTTTGGAAACTTAATGTAATATATCGTAGATTTGCCGTTAGTCAAAAAAAGTCCGCAAAGTTATATGATCGTTTTAAGCAAAGTCATCTTATCATAGATAAAAACATCGAGAATTATCAAAACTTGGATGCAAAATATGATTGCTTTGTCTGTGGCAGCGATCAGATTTGGAATCCCCTTTTTTTGAAAGATCCAAAAACAGTTTTTTTCTATGCTGAATTTACCAAGCAAAGGAAAATAGCTTATGCTCCTAGTATAGGAATCTCAAAGATGCCTGATGAATATAGAGATCGTTTTAAAAGCTTAATTAAAGATTTCTCTTTCTTGTCTGCAAGAGAACCTCAGGGACAGCAGATAATGGAAGAACTTTCGGGTAAATTTGTAGCTAATGTCGCAGATCCTACATTGCTTCTGGATAAAACAAGATGGGAGATGCTTTTGCCCAAGCAAGAAGGTGTGAAGGATAAGTATATTCTAGGCTATTTCTTAACATCTAATCCTATTTATATTGAAGCTGCTAGAAAGTACGCCCATAGCCATGGATATAAGTTTAAGATGTTTTATACGGATAAAACTTATTATAATGAAGCAGATGAAGTAATAACTGCTGGTCCGATAGAATTTTTGGAGGCTATTCATAATGCTGAGTATCTATTTACGGATTCTTTTCATGGTAGTATTTTCGCATCCATATTTAATGTTCAGTTCATAACATTCAAGAGATTTAAAAAGTCTGTTACAAGTCAAAATTCTAGAGTTGAGAATCTATTGAAAATAATGAAGATAGAAGAAAGACTCTTGTCTGAAGATGAGGTTAGTCTAATTGATAGTCTTGAAAAAATTGATTTTGAAAAAGTATGGAAGAACTTAACTCCATTTATAAAAGAATCAAAAGAATATTTAAATAATGCACTCAAATAATAAAATAAAAGAAGTTTGCCCTGTTGATAAATGTACAGGTTGTTCTGCCTGTTATAATGCCTGCCGTCATCAGGCGATTAATATGGTTGAGGATTCTTTGGGGCATCTTCATCCAGAGATAGATAGTGATAAATGTGTCGGTTGTCATCTATGTCAGATGTCCTGTCCTGTCATTAATAGACAGACCTTGCTTTATCCCCAATCTTGTTATGCTGTAGCATTGGCAGAGGAGAAAGATTTGATGGAAAGTGCTTCTGGCGGAGCTGCAACAGCTTTAATGAGAGCTGTCGTTTCTGAAAATGGTATCGTATATGGATGCACTGGTGAAGATGTGTTTCATGTGCATCATATAAGGGTAGACTCCTTGCAAGATATACAAAGATTAAGAGGTTCTAAGTATGTTCAATCAGAGATTGGTACAACGTATAGTGACGTACTCAAAGACCTAAAGGATGATAAAATGGTCTTGTTTACTGGAACACCTTGCCAAATTGCAGGTTTGAAGTCTTTCTTGCGAAAGGATTATTCCAACTTGACGACTATAGATTTGGTATGTCATGGTGTGCCTTCTCAAAAAATGCTGACGGAGAATATTGGCTATTATACTGAAGAAAAAGATGGCAAGAAAATAAAAGTGTCATTCCGAAAAAAAGTTGTAGATGAAGGAGGCAAAACCAAACACAATTCTGCAAGAATTGTGTTTGGTTGGTTTTTGCAAAACCAACCATACACAAGCATAAGCCGTAAGTTTTATGATGATAGCTATATGTTCGGTTTCTTACAATGTCTTACTTTCCGTGAGAGTTGTTATACTTGTAGATATGCAACCGCAGCTCGTTGTTCTGATATAACTGTGGCTGATTTCTGGGGATTAGGGGATGAAGTGGATTTTGAAAAGGGAAAAGGTGTTTCGCTTTGTTTCGTAAATACAAATAAAGGTCAGGTGTTATTGGACAAGATAAAGAAACAGGTTGTTTTAACGGAACGGGATATCGTTGAGGGAATAAGTGGAAATGGGCAACTTCAGCGACCAAGTGGTAAAAACAGGTCTCATCGTTTATTTCGAAATCTTTATCCAAACGTTGGTTTGAAAGTAGCAATAGACCAATCTTTGAAAATGGAAAAATTTAAGCTTACAGTTTTACTTCCTCTAAAGAAAATCATAAAAAATGCGATTGGGAGAAAGTAAAAAGTGTGGGTTATTGTGTTAATGTATATTGTATGAATCCAAAAGTTTTTATCTCGTATAGTTGGCATCCCGAAGAGAATAAGATTAGGGTGCAACAGCTGGCTAGGCGCTTGATGAGCGATGGTGTAGATGTAATCCTGGATGTTTGGAGTCTTAAGGATGGACAGGATAAATACGTCTTCATGGAGAAGATGGTTACTGATTCTGATATTAACAAGGTGTTGATTATCTGCAACAAAGACTATGTTGAGAAAGCAGACTGCCGAAAGGGAGGGGTAGGAACGGAGAGTACCATCATGTCTGACGAAATCTATTCCAAAGCTGAGCAGACAAAGTTTCTTCCTATTGTTTTTGAAAAGGGAAACGATGGAATGATTTATAAGCCTCATTTTCTGAAATCCCGAATTCACATAGATATGAGTTCGGATGATTGTTATGAGATGGGCTATGAACAGCTCCTGCGTGATATCTTCGACAAACCACTTATTAAAAAGCCTGCTTTGGGAACTATGCCAGCATTTTTAGAAACAGATGAACCAATATTGCTGAGTACAGCTAAAGAGCAAAGGTTTTTGAAAGTAAAAAACGAAGAAAGTTCCTCTTTTAAAGATTGGGTAGAGCGATATTTAGAGAAGCTGATAGCTTCCTTAGGTCAGTTTAAAATATCTTTTAGAGGAGGAAATGCAAAAGATTTAGTAGATCTGATAGAAAAGAGTATTGATTCTATGCAAGTGGTAACCAATGATTTTATTAACTTTCTTGAGACGGTTTCTGCTAATGAAGAATGCAAAGGTGAACAATTTGTAGATTTCTTCGAGAACCTGTTGCAGTATTATGAAGATAATAACATTGCTCTTCCAACTTCAGACTCAGTTTCGTATTTAGTAAATGATAACTATCGTTTTTTCAACTATGAATTGTTTCTGTCTTTCGCCAGCATCATGCTAAAACATCAGCGTTTTGATATCATTCGTGATGTTGTTTCTGCAGATTTCTGTATTCTCTCTAATCGTATGGGAAGGGAAGTAATGCCGTTGAATTATGTTGAGTTTCAGAAGTACAACTATACTTTAGATAGATTTAAAAAGAATCTAACGAATTCTAATCTCATTAGCGAGGCTGCCACTTTGTTGAAGAGTAAGATGGAAGGAAAGTTGTTTGAGAAAATGGTAGAAGCAGACATCCTGTTGTACTATCTTTCTTTGGTTTATGTAAAAACTGAAGAAGTATATGATACGTGGTATCCAGAATTAAGCATCTATAATTCAAGCTTTACGATACTTCCTAAACTAGTTTCGAGTCGGTATTTTGAAAAGGCAAAAGTCCTGTTTGGAGTAGATGACAAAGAAAGTTTTGTAACCCTTGCTAAAGGCTTGAAAGATAATTTGCAAAGAGATGGGTATCACCATATTCCAAGCGTTCTGCAGGGATTGGGTGTAGATAAGGTATGCTCGTTAAAATAAAGATATTAGTTAAAAATTAATTATGATACCAAAAGTAATTCATTATTGCTGGTTTGGAGGTAATCCTCTGCCAAAGAGTGCACAGAAGTGTATTGCTTCATGGAGAAAGTATCTCCCTGATTATGAGATAAAGGAGTGGAATGAGAGTAACTTTGATGTGAATATCATTCCTTATACAGCAGAGGCATATAAGGCTAAAAAGTATGCCTTTGTGAGTGATTATGCCCGTTTCTGGATTCTATATAAATATGGTGGCCTTTATTTCGATACAGATGTAGAGGTCATCAAGAATATGGATGATATTATAGCAAAAGGTCCGTTTATGGGGTGTGAGAATGAGGCTAAGGTTGGTGCGACGCCTGCGCAGCTAGGCGTCGCACCAGGCCTAGGCCTGGGGGTAAACCCAGGCCTAGGCCTGTATGGAGAAATCCTTGATATATACAAAGATAAGCATTATCTTCTATCTGATGGGAGTTTTAGTACAGAAACTGTAGTTACAATTACGACGGAATTTCTGTGCAAGTACGGAATGAAGAATACTGATAAGGTGCAAGAAATAGCTGGTGTATTTATATATCCAAAGGAATATTTCTGCCCAAAAGATTATACGTCGGGAATTTTGAATATAACATCTAATTCTTATTCTATTCATCATTATGATGCAAGTTGGTTATCTTGGTATGAAAAAATGGAAAAACAGATATCTATTTTCTTTGGATTAAGATATCGTGCATTGTTAAAGAGAAGATTGGTAGATCCATTATGCTGCTTATTGCTCAAAAAATAATTTATGATGGACTTAATTTTATATATTATATTGTTTTTGCTGATAATTGTTGCTGTTCAAAATACAACGAAAGAATTTGATAATAACTTGTCAAATCTTGAATTAGATTTAAAAGCTGGCAAATGGTCTTTTTTCCTATGTCTTGCTTTTGGAATATATGTTGTAATTCGAGCAATAGTTTATAATACTGGAGCGGACTATCTAGCTTATTATAACCATTTTGTAGCAAGTTCCCGGCATCTTCCAGATATATGGGGAGAAGGTAGAGAAATTGGGTATCGGTACTTGGTAGATATTCTTTCTTCTTATTGTCATTATCCTTATGTTTTTTTTGGTTTTTGTGCATTCTTGGGAATGGGTGCTTTGCTCTGTGTTTCTCTTAAATTTGGAAAGGCGGCTCCTTACATAGTTTTGGGGTGGGCATTATATCTGTTTAATTTATCAATGAATTTGTATAGGCAGTATATAGCAATGTCTCTGATTTTCTATGCTTTGTACATTCTACTTAGTCAGAAAGTTAAAAAAAAGAAACTACTAGGTGCTTCTATTTGCATAATATTAGCGTATTTCTTCCATCGTTCATCATTAGTAGGGGTCTTATGTGTGTTTTCTGTTTACTTTTTAAGGAATCATATTGTTAACAAATGGATTTTAATTGGTGCTTTGATGTTGACGACAGTTGCATCTATGACAGTGTTGTCGCATGTCTTTTCTGTTATTGGAGCTTATTCTGATTCATATATGGCAATGAATGATCGTGGATATATGGCTACAGAAATACTTCAAAGCCAGTATGATGTAGGTAAAATGACATATGTAAATATGTTGTGCAGTGTAGTGCTTATATGGTATGGGGATAGAGTATTAAATATAAATGCAATATTGCGTTATTTTTATTTAGTCATGGCGATTTGTTTTATTATAACTCCTTTAACGAATCAAGAGATTTTGATGCGTATGAGATTATATCTTACGAATTTCGCAATTATAGGATATGGTCTTACCCTTTATTTTAATAAGAAGTTATATAATGTTTCTTCTAACATATTATTAGTTATTGTAGTAGTATATCAAATCTTTTATATGTTTTTATATCAAAACAGTTTATTGCTGGAGGCATATCCATTACAATTTAAATATTAACTATGATATTATCAATTATAATTCCCATATACAATGTTGAACAATTTATTGCTCAGTGTATAGAGAGTATTTACTCACAGCATTTCCCCTTGGAAAGATTTGAGGTGATTGCTGTTAATGATGGTACTCCTGATCATTCTATGGATATAGTAAAACGTTTTGCAGCAAAATATAGCAATTTACAAATCATAAATCAAGAAAACAAAGGGCTAAGCGTTGCAAGAAACACTGGCATGCAATATGCAAAAGGTGACTATGTCTGGTTTATTGATAGTGATGATTGGCTGTCTGGTAAAAGCCTATCAATTGTGTGGCAAAATATTCTTCATTATCCGCAGATAGATGTATTTGCGACAGTCTTAATGATGCAATATGAAAAAAACGATAAGGCAAAAGTTGAATATGTACCAAATCCGAAAGTTAAAAGCGGACGCGATTATATGTTTCGCAATAACAATGCCAACAGAGGTGCTTGTCAGCGATATGTCTTCAAGAAGGCTTTTCTTGAAAAGTACGACTTGAGGTTTATGCCTGGAGTTTACCATGAAGATGGTGAATTCTCTAATCGTATGCTGTACTTGGCAGATAAGCTGATGATTATCCCTCAACCTGTATATAACTATCGCATAAGAACAAGTGGAAGCATTATGTCTTCAAGGAAAATGAAGATGAATGATGACTTGGTGAAAATCTTCTTTGTGTTAAGAGAATTTGCGGAAAAGTATGTAAAGGGTAATGAGGATTATTGGCCATATCGTGGAAAAATTTATGAATGCTTGACAGCCTCAGTTCTATTTTCACGCAATGAAATCTTTACCAGTGAATTTGATTCCTTTTATCAGGTTAATAAACATTTAATCAAGAAGGAGGCAAGAACGCTTCTTTTGCATTTTTCTCATTTTTCTTTTAAGGAAAATATGACTTTATTGCAATTTGCTTTGTTCCCCAAAATGGAAACTCAGTTGCGACAAGTTATAAAGAGAATATTAGTTAAATTCAAAGTTTTTGGTTAGCGTATGAAGGAATTCTTTAATATCACAAGAATGATAGAAGCACAATGGAAGAGGACTTGTAATCAGTATTATACTTATTACAATCGCTTAAAGTTTGGGTTGTTAGGTGTTGAGATGGGTAAGCATGGTATAGTGCATGGGAGTGTCCGTGTTTCTTTGGCAAAAAATGCAGATATAATTATAGGTGATAATTTCTGTTTCTTAAGTGGTAGAAGTTTAAATCCGCTGTCTCGTAATCTTCAAGGATGTATTTGTGTGAATGATAATGCTCGCCTTCTAATAGGTAATGATGTAAGTGTAAGTAGTGTGGTGCTTTGGAGCCATCAAAATATTACTATTGGTAATCATGTAGATATTGGTGCCAATACGATTATTATGGATAGTGATGCTCATTCGCTATATTATATTGACCGTAGAGATATTATTGAGGACATGAGTAATAAGAAAAATGCGCCTATCATAATTGGTAATGATGTTCTGATAGGTGCAAATTGTATAATTCTTAAAGGAGTTACAATTGGCGATAGAACTGTTGTCGGAGCTGGTGCTGTTGTTACCAGAAGTATTCCTAATGATTGTATTGCTGCTGGTAACCCTGTTAAAATAATAAAAGACATGAGAATGAACCATACCAATGTAAATGTAAATCCGGGGGGGGTAATTAGTTGGATATTCCAGATGCCTACTTCTTCCGTTAAATTAGCGGCATAAGGAGGGGGAATATGGAAAGAATAAAGTTTAATGTCATAATCCCTGTAGCATATAAGGATTTCTCTTTTCTGAAGAAAACAATCCCTTATGTAATAGAATATATACAGCCTCAGAAGGTCATTTTATTATTTGATTTTAGACTCAAAAGATATATGCCAAAAGAGGTGTTATGTCATCCTAACGTACAGATTGTAGATGAGAATCAATTGCTTGATGGTGTGTCTTTTTCTGTTGTGAAAAATCTTCTAGATAAACATGGGTTGCCTGTTCGTAGAACTGGTTGGTTTTTGCAACAATTCTTGAAACTAGGTTTTGCTCAATCTCGATTTTGTGATATGGATTATTATCTTAGTTGGGATGCGGATACGTTGCCTTTGAGAAATATAGAATTCTTTACTCTAGAAGGGAAACCTATTTTTACAAAGAAGAAAGAGCATAATCAGGCTTATTTTGATACACTCGCTAGACTATTGCCAATGGCAAAATGTGCAGACTTTTCTTTTATCGCTGAACATATGATGTTTAACAAAAATGTTATGTGCCGTATGCTAGCTGATATAGAGTTGTCTTCTGTGAGTGGTAAAACTTGGTATGAAAAGATTGTCAATGCCACAAATCCTAAGGAAGTAAATTCTTTCTCGGAATTTGAAACTTATGGAAACTATTGTCTTAATCATAATCCAAACATGTATGAGACGCAGGTTTTAAATACTTTTCGTAAGGCAGGCTATATTGCTGGAAGATTTATCAGTGAAAGAAAACTGCATTACATGAGTTTCGATTTGGATACAGCTTCTTTTGAATTGGGAGATTATCCTTGTGGCGTTGAAAAGTATGTATGTTATGCTTACAATAAATGGCTTAAGATACAAGAAAAATTGATAAAAAAATGCATAAAACAATGAGAATATTAGTGTTTACTGGAGGATTAGGCAATCAGATGTTTGAGTATGCCTTTTATCTCCATTTGAAGTCTTGTTTTCCGAATGATCGGTTTTATGGACATTACGGAAAGAAGTTAAAGGAGCATTATGGCTTGGAGGTGAATAGATGGTTTGAAACAGAGTTGCCTCCTGAAAAATGGTGGACGTTGCCTGTGGTAGGGCTATTTTATTTGTATAAGAAGTTGGTTCCGAATTCTAAATGGCTTGATTTACACCAAAGAGAATGGAAACATCATGAGGCTAAAGTCTTTTTTCCCTTTAAGTTTAGTAAGCAATATTTTCCAAAGGGAAATGAATGGATGAAGTGGAAGGTTGATGAAAATAACTTAGCCGACAAGAATAAAGAATTGCTCAGTAAAATAAGAAGCAATCATACATGTTTTGTTCATGTTAGACGTGGAGATTATCTTGCATCCAATTATAAGTCTATTTTTGAAGGTTGTTGCACTCTGGATTATTACAAGAGGGCTTTAGCTTATATGAGAGAAAAATATCCCGAGATCATGTTTGTCTGTTTCTCGGATGACATGGCTTGGTTAAGGGATAATCTTCAATTAGGAGAAAATTCAATATTCATAGATTGGAATACAGGTAAGGATTCTCCATTGGACATGTATATGATGTCACAATGCGACAATGCTATTATCGCAAATAGTTCCTTTAGTTACTGGGGGGCATTCTTAGGTAAAAAGAAAGAAACGACTATTTATCCACAAAAATGGTGGAACAGCCAAGATGGAAATCCTGATCTGTTTTGGAATGGTTGGATAGCACTTTAATGACATAAAAATATGTATATGAATCCAAAAGTAAGCATCGTAATTCCATGTTATGGAGTGGAAAAATACATATCGAATATCTTTGATGATTTGAAAAAACAGAACTTCAAAGATAACATGGAATTTATATTTGTCAATGATGGAGGAAGCAATACCTTAGAAGATATAATAGTTGATTTTGCTAAAAAAGATTCTCGCGTATTGTTGATAAGTAAGAAAAATGGGGGGGGGTATCTTCTGCAAGAAATAAAGGTATAGATGTAGCAAGAGGTGAATGGATTATGTTTGTTGATCCAGATGACCGATTGAATGAAAGTTATGTAAGCTGTATGTTCGATGCGGTTAATAATTCTAATTCAGTTTTGGGTATTGGTGGCTTTTCTCAGTTTTACAAAAAGAAGAATCATGTTTGTGATTATTCCTTGGATTTAGAAGGAAAGGATATCCCAATGAAAACTGCATATTGGCATTTTCCTCCTTTTAATGTCCCTTGGAATAAAATCTATAAAACAGCTTTCTTACAAGAGAATGGTTTGAGGTTTCCTGAAGGTATCACCTATTTGGAAGATGAGCATTTCTGTTTGCGTCTTTATCGTTTGATAGATACATGTTGCTTGGTTAAGCAATGTGGTTACACCTATATTATGAATGATGAGAATTCAGCTCTGAGTAAATATCATAAGAACCTGAAGGAAAATATAGGCATTTCATCTCTTTTGAAAAGAGAGCTCTTGTTGCATATAGGTAAGTCTGAAAGTGATATTTTTAAAGAAGAGATAGACAGAATTGGCATAAATCTTTATATTTTAATCATCAACCTGTTTAAGAAGGGTACGATATTGAATTTCTTTGATAGTTACAAATACATTAAGAATGAAATTTTCAAAGATGCAGAATTTATGCGTTTGTTTCATTTGCATGATTGGAGTAATGATAAGATGACAGTTAAGGTTTGTGACTTGCTGGTATCCTTGAAGAGCCCTTTATTGATTACCATCGTATTCAAGTGTTTGTTTTGGATAAAATATCATAGATGATATGTTCATTTCAAGTTGCTGATAAAAAGCAAAACATTATGAGAACAATACTTCTACAATGTAAATTCCTATTGGTGGAATTTCTTAATGTGTCTTATCAATTGATACCGAATCCTCTCAGAAATTGGTATCTGCGTTTGTTCGGAATTCGAATCTGGGGGGCAAGTCTTGTATCCATCGAGGATGTAAGTTCTTTCATGTTGGTAAGATGAGTGTGGGTAAGAATACTGTCATTAATTTTGGCTGTTATCTAGATAATCGCCGAGGTATTTATGTCGGTAATAATGTTGGTATAGCCCATAATACAAAGATTTATACATTAGGTCATGATTTGAATGACCCGAAGTTTTCTACGAAAGGTGCGCCTGTACATATAGGGGATGACGTTTTTATTTTCTCCAATGTGTTGGTTATGCCTGGAGTAACTATAGGTGAAGGTGCCGTAGTGTTGGCAGGTAGCGTGGTAACAAAAGATGTAGAGCCATGGACTATAGTGGGAGGTAACCCAGTCAAGAAAATTAGGGAGTGAAATCGTGATATAGATTACAAACAAGTTTATAGATACTGGTTCGCATTATAATGAACAAAACGAATATACTTTTTTTGCTGAAAGGATTAGAGATAGGAGGCTTGGAGGTAGTGACTGCTGTCCTTGCAAATAAATTCGTGGAGGAGGGACATCAAGTTAGCATATTCTCCTTCCTTGGTGGTAAGCATTCTATTGCTGAGAGATTTGATAAACGAATTAAATTATATCAGCAGGATGATTATTCTCCGAGCAAGGAGAATGTTTCTAAGTTGAGGAAAGTTTTAGTGGATGATAAAATAGATGTTATTATCAACCAATGGGGATTGCCTTATACTCCGATAAAAACAGCTAGAAAGGCTGCTAAGGGATTGAATATTAAGATAATCTCTGTATACCATAATGCCCCAAGCTTTAATGGTAGAATCCAGAAACTTAGCATTGCTTTGATGGGTTGTGAAAATCCAATTAAGCGATTAGTATTGAGTTTGCTGCGTACTGCATTTAGAATGGTTACAAGCAGGGCTATGTCATATATTTATAAGAAGAGTGACTTGTTTTTAGTCTTGTCTCCTAGTTATATTGATGACTTTAAAAAGTTTACAGGTGTAAGTGATGGTAGTCATCTTCAAGTATTGACCAATCCCATTACTGTGGAGCAAGATGGATATGCTTTTGGTAAGAAGCGAAAAGAAATCATTTATGTTGGTCGCTTGGATTTTGTGCAGAAGCGAGTATATCGTGTGATAGATACTTGGAACTATCTGGAAGAAGGTTTCCCTGATTGGCGATTGACCATTGTTGGAGATGGCGAGGATAGAGAAAACTTGGAGAATCATGTGAAATGTTTAGGCTTAAAACGGGTTTCTTTTGATGGATTCCAAAAGCCAATTGATTATTACAAACGTGCCTCTATGCTCCTTCTTACATCTGATTTTGAGGGGTTCCCCTTGGTTCTTGCTGAATGCATGAGCTTCGGTGTCATTCCTGCTGTTTATAATAGCTATTCTGCCGTCGGAGATATTATTGATGATGGCAAGGATGGGGTTATAATACCTTATCACAAGGATGGGTATCAAGCAGAAGAGGCTGCTAATATGATAGCCCCAATAATGAAGGATGATGCTAAGCGTGAGCAAATGGCCTTGGCTGCCATGGAGAAAAGTAAGGAGTATTCGGTGGAAAGAATATATGATGAATGGAGGAAAATTTTAGGGTTAAAATAAGTGAGATAATGTTTAAAGATACTCAAATTATAATTATGGCTGGCGGCGTTGGAAGCCGCTTTTGGCCAATGTCAACCCCCGATTACCCAAAGCAGTTCATTGATGTGATGGGTGTCGGCCGTTCGCTCATTCAATTGACAGTAGATAGATTGAAGCCAATCTGTCCTGTCGAGAATATGTGGGTAGTGACAAACGAGAAATACATTCGCATAGTCAAGGAGCAAATCCCTGACATGCCAGTGGATAACATATTAGCAGAGCCGGAGGCTCGCAATACTGCTCCATGTATTGCTTATGCTTGTTGGAAAATCCAGAAAAAGCATCCTGATGCCAACATCGTGGTGACACCATCCGATGCTCTGGTGATCAATACCACCGAGTATCAGCGAGTATTGAGCAAGGCATTGAGCTATACCTCCGATAAGAACGCTATCGTTACCATTGGTATCAAGCCAAGCCGCCCAGAAACAGGCTATGGCTATATTGCCGCAGCAGAGCCAACATCCGTAGATGAAATCTACAAGGTAGGGGCTTTCAAGGAAAAACCAAACCTGGAAACAGCCGAGCAATACCTTGCCGCTGGCAATTATTATTGGAATGCCGGAATCTTCATATGGAACATTGATACCATCAGCAAGGCAATCCGAACATTCCAGCCAAACCTTGCCAGCATCATGGATGAGATGGCACCTTCTTTCTATACCGAACAGGAGAAAGATGTGGTCGGCAAACTCTTCCCAACCTGCGATAAGATAAGCATTGACTATGCCGTAATGGAGAAATCGAAGAAAATCTATACCTTGCCAGCCGAGTTCGGCTGGAGCGACTTAGGCAGTTGGGGCAGCCTCCGCACCTTACTTCCACAAGATGAGGCTGGCAATGCCAAGGTAGGCAAGGATATCCGATTGTATGAATGTAAGAACTGCGTGGTTCATGCAGCCGATGAAAGCAAGGTGGTGGTTCAAGGATTAGATGGCTATATCGTAGCTGAGAAGAATGGACAGCTGCTTGTCTGCTCTTTGAAAGAGGAACAGAGAATTAAAGAGTTTGGAAAATAACGAATAGGATGATGAATAATAGAAGGTTAGTTGTTGTGGATTTCCTTCGAGGATTTTCCATATTTACTATAGTTTTAATGCATCTTGTACAGAGTTATCCTTTACCTGGCTTCTTGCAAAAGGCAACTTCACTAGGTGGAGCTGGTGTTCATGTGTTTATATTGTGTAGTGGATTTGGTTTGTATCTGTCTTCACTATATAAACCATTGACTTATGGACAATTTTTGAAAAGAAGATTTTCTAAGGTCTATATACCTTATCTTATTGTAGTAATCATAAGTGCCTTGTATTTTGGGTTGGTATGTGGCCAAGATGTACTTAACCCTTTGTTGGGTTCTGTCTTTCTATACAAAATGTTTGTTCCTTCTTTGGAATATGCATTTGGCGGTCAGATGTGGTTCGTGTCAACAATTATCCAGTTTTATCTATTTTGGCCTTTAATAGTTAGACTGTTTAGAGTGGATATGGGGGGGGCGAATCTCATTACTTATCAGTCTTGTTTGGGCAACGATTACAACTTATTTAGGAATAAACGATGAGAGAATCTGGAATAGCTTCTTTTTACAGTATCTTTGGGAGTTTGTTTTAGGTATGTGGTTGGCAAAGATATACTTTGAACATCCTGAGAAAATCAAGGTCCCTAAGTTTGGTATTTTATTGGGTGCAATGATTGTTGGGTTAGGGTTGACCGGTGTAGCAGGTTTCGTTGGTGGATACTGGAAATCATACAACGATATCCCATCGCTGGTTGGCTATATGTCTATGGCTCTCATTGTTTATAAATTGAGTATCAATTGGGTTAATCGTTTCTTTCAATATACCAACAAGGTATCGTATGAGTGGTATCTTATCCATACACTGATATTTAGTATTTACTTCAAATTTGCAAGAGGCATATTGCCTTTCTATGCAGATTGGGTAGTGCTGATGCTTGTATCGTATGTTGTGGCTATAGGGTATCATAAGATATTGAAAACGATAAAAATATAATGTGCTTGCAGCTTTAATACAAATTTATTATGTATAAAATACAAAATATTAAAGAAGGTATATATGACTTGGTTTATATTACTTTCTTACATGGATCACCTTCTTATAAAGAAGACGTGATAAGAAATGGAATAGATCTTTTTGTTGATTTTTTGAATACAAAGTCTGAAAATGAAAATTTGCATGGTCTTTCTATTGCAATTTTTAGTGCGTTGCAAGAAATGTTAGTAGAAAAGTTATTTACTATTAATAATTTAGATGTGTTAGCTACAAAATTAGAACCTTTCTGCCGAAAGGTTTTGATGCTTAAGAATGGAAAGAAATATGATGAACTTTCTCATGTAAATCTGGCACCCTTATTGAAACAATTGAATATTAATTCTCGTTTGTCTGCACAGATTAAGCCAACAGATTATCCTGTGATGAAAGAAGAGAATCTTGATGACTTTAAAAAAAGTCCTGAATATCTTTATTCAATAGCAACGGCTTATGTGAAACGAAATGATATACACAATGCTTCTTTACTTGATTCTGCTGATATTATAGTTTTATTAAAACATATACTTGTCGTTTACGTATATGTTGTATTAATAAATCAGGATATAATTAAGCATGAAATACAAGCAAATGGTTGTAGTATTGAAGATAATAATACTAATTTAAAGCAAAAACTATTATTTGACTTCTTTAATTATGGAGATACGTCAACAGAATTGAAAAAGCAAATAGTTAATGCTTATATAGAAAATTATTTGTATCAAAATCCCAATAGCTCGATTTCCACTTTAGTAGCTGATTCTACAGACTTTTTTAAAAATGTATTTACAAAAGATTTCTTTGAAAGACAAATAGATAATCTTAGAGGTAAAGGATTAATTGTACCTCAGTCTTCAGAACCGATTTCTTTATCAGATGATTTTAAAGAGAAGATTTCTCAAATACATAAAGACTATTTTGATAATCAACAGAATTTTTATTTAATATTTGATGAACTTCTAAGTAAATATCATATAGAAGCAGAAAAAAGTACTTTGTTAGATAAACTGTCTTCATTTTTTGAACAGAACTTTAACATAGATTTGACAGAAGCTTATTGCATGGAAGATAATGCATTAGGTAGCCAATATTCTGATATATTAGATTTTTTAAAATCTATCGTTGGAGATGAGGACTATATTAATTTATTTAAAGATATTTTGGTATGTTGTGAAGATAATGACTTTTTATTGAGAGAATCTGCAAGCAAAGTATTCTGTAGTCTGTCTAATCCAGATAAATTTGAAAATTATCTGCGTCAACAAAATATGACAGTATATCTTGATACTCAAATAGTCCTTTATGCCTTATGTGATACCGGACTGCGTAATGATGGGTGTGAGGATGTGCGTATGAAAGTTATAAAAAAGTTGATAGAATATGCCCGTAAAAATCCTAAGATAAAACTCTGTTTTTCTTCACATTATTTCCGGGAAGTAATAAATCAAATTAAGATAGCTTTGGGGTTGATTCCTTTTGTGGATGACCCGAAATTATTTAATAAGAATATTTCTTCTAATGTTTTTTACAAATATTACATTTATTTGAGAGATAACTCTCTATTGGAAGAAAATATCAATTCATTTGCAGATTTTTTGTCTGAAACATATAATTTATCAGAAGAGGATTTGACTGATAATGATTTTGAAGGCATAGCACGAGATTGTTTGTCCGATTTTATGGAACAAGATTTGAATATATCAATTGTGAATATTCCTAATTATGAAACTTCTAATGCAGAATCGCTTCTGCAGGAAGTCATACAGGATAATAGACTTCCAAGCAAAAATTCTGCTATTTGTAAGAATGATGCGATTATGATAAGTTTTTTAGCAGATACACACAGTCACAAAGAAAGAGAACCATATTTTATAACATTAGATAGAACCTTTACTCCGTATCGAATTGCTTTTAAAAATAAGTATTCCAGAAGAGAAATCTTATCTTGGCATCTATTTTCTCCTGCTAAATTTCTCAATCATGTGGATTTGATGAATTTTAAAATAGAACCTCAATCTTTTACAGATGATATGAAGTCTGTTATTGAAGATCTTGGTTTTGTTTCAAAAACTAGAACTATATATGAGAGTATGGTTAGATTAGCAGATGTTAAGGGAATTGGTTTAGAGCAAAGACGGAATTATGTAAAAAAAGTAAAGAACTTCTTTTCTGACAATGAATTTTCTTATAAAATAGAAAGTACCCAGGATGCAAATAAATCAATCGAGGGTTCTTTGTCGGATATGGTAGATAAACTCAACGAATACATTCATAAATTGTCAAAGACAAAGTTTAATTCTTATTGTCATATGATAATTGTTGAGGAATATTTTGAGAAATTGTTGCAAATAATTTCAAGTCAATTAAATAAGTTTGAAGTTGATTTTTCTGATGATTTTACAAAAAAAATTGATGAATTAATTGAAAAATATACCCATTCTCTTATTCGTAAATAGCAATGGAAACAGTAAAAGTATTAAATATAGATATTCAGAACATTACTCGTCAGGAACTCTTGGAGAATCTGAAGGAGGGTGTTCTTGTGACTCCTAATCTTGACCATCTGATTAAGCTTCAGAAGGACAAGGAGTTTTATGACGTGTATCAGAAGTCGGAATGGGTGGTGTGTGACAGTAAAATCCTCTACCTATTCGGTAAGTTGTTGAAGACTCCAATCAAGGAAGCGATTCCGGGTTCCAGCTTCTTCTCCTCTTATTATATGTATCATAAGGATGATGCAGACTGCAAGATTTTCTTGCTTGGTGCCAAGGAGGGTATTGCTGCCAAGGCTATGGAACGTATCAATGAGAAGGTAGGTCGCCAGATGGTGGTTGGTGCTCATTCTCCTTCCTTTGGCTTCGAGAAGCATGAGGATGAATGCGAGGAGTTGGTTCGTATCGTGAACGAGAGTGGTGCAAATGTGCTGCTTGTTGGTGTGGGTGCACCTAAGCAGGAGAAGTGGATTATGAAGTATCGTGATAAGATGCCTGGAGTAAAGGTGTTCATGGCTCTGGGTGCTACCATTGACTTCGAAGCTGGTACATTGAAACGTGCGCCTAAGATTTGGCAGAAGATTGGTATGGAGTGGCTATATCGTTGCATGAAGGAGCCAAAGCGCCTCTTCAAGCGTTACTTCGTAGATGACATGCAGTTCTTCTATTACTTCGGTAAGCAGCTCTTGGGAATATACAAGGATCCTTTCCCAAAAAAGTAGGATTACTTTCTTCGGAAGAACTTACATGGCAAGGCTATCGATTGCAAAGCTACGTGTAGTACCGATACACCGCTATCGTCATTATCCTAACGCCCAAGTATATAACCTCGACATCGTTAAGCCTGGTACTCCTAATCCGGTAGTAAAGGATTACAAGCCAGCTTTGCGTGATGGTCAGAAGTTGCAGTCTTCTTTCATCGAGTATGATATCCGCAAGCCTATCGAGAACTTGCCGTTTACTCCTACAGAGGATGATGTCATCTTCAACTTTGCTGCCGAGGAGTTGAAGAAGGTTACAGGATTGACTCAGTTTGTTCCTGATATTCCTAACTGGGTTATCATGCCTATGGCTAGAGCTGCCATGCTTCTTGGCTCGCCAATGGGTATCTGTCCTGCGAGAGTGAAGAAGCTCCAGATTTCTACTAATATCTGTGGTGAGAAGTTGAAGAACTGCGGCTATCAGTTTAAGTGGAGCTTCGAGGAAGCGCTGGCAGACTGGTTTGAGGATAATGACAGGAAGGGGCTGAAGTAAAGATGAAATGTGGTCTCTATGATGAGAGCTACAAGATTGCTGCTGATACCAACCTCCTGGTGAACTATCTGTATAACTGCCATCTGAAGGTGGCGTATCTCCCTGAGTTCGTAACGAGAATGAGAATGGGTGGCATGAGTACTGATTCTGCCAAGCGCAAGAAAGTGTGGGATGAGGATATCAGGGTATATTCCGGATATGGCTTCAAGCCCGTGACATTGACGAAGCTGATGAAAATGGCATGGAAAGTGCCGCAGTTCATTCAAGCGAAGTTCATGAAGTAGATTCGGGAATCCCAATTTATTCGCCTCCGTATAAGTCTGAGTTCTCGGATGAGGACAACAAGGCTATCATTGATGCCATCAATGCTGCCAACCCTGATCTGCTCTGGATTGGCATGACGGCGCTTAAGCAGGAGAAGTGGACGTACTCTCATTGGAATGAGTTGAACATCCATTGTCACGTAGGTACCATCGGTGCCGTCTTCGACTTCTTCGTGTGGAGAAGATATATCATCGGTAATAGCTTGTTCCTCTGGAACATGGTGAAAGAGTAGGGTGGAGAAGCAACATCAGAGATTCTTTGATTTCCTAAGATTCTGCATCCTTATTCCCGGACTCCTGGTGATATTGGCTATTATGTATATCATGCAGGAGGTGTTCGGCATGCCTGCCTCTCGGCTTATCGTTCCTCCGAATGAGAAGTATGGTAGGTTTGTGCTGAACGAGGTATTGGAAGCCGGGAACTTCGGAAAGCATGATGAAAGGAATCGGTTTGGAAGGTCACAGCTTGGACATAATCTCCAAAGGGTGTATAGGGATATAAGGCTCGTGAAGTATTTCCCTGCTGAGGCTATGAGTGAACCGTTCTTTAGGGTATGGCACTTCTTCTGGAGAATGAAGAATAAGAAATAACAAAGATATACGGACGAATGGCTCACCTCTCCCCTTTTTAAAGTGGGCTCAGCAAAGAACTATTTAAAGGAATGGAGCCTAGTAGCCCGTTTTATAATAACAATCAAAAACTTACAAGCTTATGAACGACGGAAAATTTTCGACCTTCATCGACATGAAAAAGATGAAGGAAAACGGTTTGATATGCGATGAGAAAGCATTGATACACCAAAGGCAGATTGACGAGATTTGCAGAATCATCAAAGAGAGAATGGAATATGGAGAATATAACCCATCTCAAAAGATTAAGTCGGAGAATGATGTCATCTCCATCTTTGCAAGACGAGGTGCTGGTAAGACTACATTTGTAAAGTCTTTAAAGAAGTTGATTCGCGAGCATGTAAACCAAGGCGAGTATCATGGAATCGACTGTAGTAAGCTCGTTGTCATAGATGTGATTGAACCTAACCAGATTCAGAAAAAGGAGAATTTTATGATTCGCTTCCTGGCTTCCATCCACGGCAAGTTTTTATATTTGATGGAAGACAATAACGAGAATGATAAAAGACGTTTTGATGAAGCTACAACTGCCTTGTATGAGGCTCTGCCTATCATTGATGGCGTTGGAAAGTTGGGTATGTATGCAGATTGGACGGATGCGGATTATGTGGCAGATAACTTTGTGAACCTTGCCATGAAGGCAAAGGACTTGGAACGCCGATTCCATGAGTATATCAATGTGGCTCTGAGTATTCTTAAAAAGAAGTCTCTGTTGTTTATCCTTGACGACTGTGATGTGAACATCGAAAAGACATTTGAGATATTGGAGACTATCCGTCTTTATTTCACCTCGCCACAGATTATTGTCGTGATGACTGGTGATGCCAATCTCTATGGTATGACTATCAGGCTGAATTATTGGAAGTTTTTCGAAAAAGACTTTTTGGAGAAGGAATGTGACAACTCTGCTTCAGCCGATCGCAAACGGGCAGCCTATCGTAAGATGGTAAACCGCTTGGAAACTCAGTATCTCCAAAAGATGATAAAGCCTGAATATCGCATACTTTTGGATAATGTGTATGAAAAGTATCGTTATAACAGAATCATTACCAATCAAGGAAAAGATAAGAATAAGGCTGAACCATACTCTGTGACAATACGTTTCTCCAATGGTGCGACCCAAGACTTGAGGGTAATCTATGAGGATATTTTCTCATATTTGGATGTCATCAGCATGGATGAGACGGACAAGGCTATCTTTGTAAATCATGTTCTTAGACAGCCTTTCAGAAACCAATATAGATTACTTTCTGTATATGATGACTTCTTAAGTGACAACTCCCAACTATCGGATGAAGAGAAAAAGATAGCTTTGACGGATAAGCTGCTGAAAGTGTTTGAGGTGTATATCAATCAATATGCAGCAGACAACAAGCACCTAATGACAAAGACATCCATGTATGCAGGATGGATTATGAAATTCTTGATAGACAACAAGATTGTGGCTACAGGCAGTCACATGATGCCCAATATGGAGGATGACAGCTTGAACAATGCCATATTGGCTTTATGCACATCATGTACTCGCCAGATTCATACAAATCCATCCATAGCTTTTGATTTTCTGGTCCGTGTGTCTTTTATCCGTCAGGTACTTCTTTCTTTGGGAGAAGATGGCACAAAGTTGAATGACTTTGCCCACATCTACTATGATTCGGGTACCAATAAATTATTGGGTAATGTGTTGGCATATGCCAATGCAGAAATGAATATGATACCAAGCATTCGTCCAGAAGGCAATTTGCAGAATACAATGGCGGGGGTATGTGCTATCAATCATAATATAAGTCCAAGAAATGGAGTAAAAGGATTACTGATAAGATTGGTTCAGTTGAGAACTATTTCTTCAGATATGTCTGAAACAAAATTGTGCTCTGTTTATCGCCTGTTTGCGGCTATCGCAGAGATATTGAGAGTGACAGAAAATATCAAAGCTAATGAAGACAAGAATGGAAAAAAACGTAAAGCGGTGATTAAAACCAAGTTGCAGCATTTGGCACAGATACATACATATATCGAACCAAATGACCTAAGACCAGGCAATAAATTGAGAGAACAAATTGGGAATCAGATAAATTCCAATAAAGAAGAAGATTCTACTTTTACAGATGATTATGTGGAAAAGCTGTGGCAATGGATATTGGAATATAACCAAGTGGACAAACTTACACCTTATAGTTTGGATAGGATTTTTACGAGAATGTATTATACTCTCAATGACATTACGCCAAAAGGAACAGTCAACAATATAGAAACGAGTGAGTATATCTCCAATTATATTCTTGCCTTTTGGAATGCCTGCATTGTGGAGGATTGTATTGTGAGTGGAAAAGTTGAGGGAATCGAACTCGGACATGAAGGAAGTCTTGCCGATATTTTCATGCACAACTACTGGAAGAGATTCTTTGAACAACATCGAGGAAAGAAATCTTTCGCTAATTGGGTAATTGGATGTCCTTTGTTGCAAAGCTATGTACCGGCTGTTGTTCTTAAGTTCATAAAGGAAAAGAATATAACTGAGAGTGTAGTCAGAGAATACATGAAGAGCAACCAACTTGACTTCTTATTGAGTCAACAATTGGGCTTGATTGCTCAAATGAATTTGCTTGAAACAGAAAAAGGAGAAAATCTTAAAGAACAGATTTCTCTGAATCTTGCACGAGACAATGCCGAAAAACTATTCGACAAAGAAGTGGAAATTCAGAATGTTACAAATGAATTGGCAAAGAAGAGTAATTCTGCGGTTAAAAATACAAAATTAGCCAATGAATTAAGCAAATTACGTAAGGAAAAAAGAAAATTAGAAGAATTGGTCTTTGATGATGAAAATATTATCATAGAGAAACAACGTTCTTTGCGTCTTTCGCAACGTAGTATTGTGAGAGAATTGGCAAGGTTCACAAATAAAAATGACGAAATATCCCAACAAATTAAATCTTTGGGTAAAGTTTCATCAAAATCATTCCAAGGCATCAATCAGACAGCGGATAATCCATTCTCTGTCTTTGTAGAACTTTCAAAATAGTACATCATGGTTCTTCCTTTTACTGCATATCTCCTTAATGATGAGTGGACATTAGTAGCCTACGAGCATGGTGAGCAAACATCGATGGCTGATATACTCCGACGGCTCTATATGCTTGGCAAGGCTAAGGATGTGTATCAACCGGATTATTGCTTTGAAGGTTCTTTTGAGGAGGAAATGCGAGAGTTGGGTTGTAATGACAAGTGTAGTCTGTCGCAACTTATCGTCAAATCGTTGAAATACTTGGCGAAGCGTTACTTGATGTACTTGAAAGGTAATCTATACGTAAAGAAAGAAATGCTAGACGAATGGATGGAGGTGGTAAGGGTATTTCCACCCTTGTTGATAGAGTCAGCTTTCTTCTTGGATGATACAGAGTTTGAAAAGGATGAGTGTAAGTTCTTTCGTGAAGTGCTGAAGAGCAACTTTGCTTCCACTGCAACCAAACGCCCATACAACCGCAACCTTGAAAAAATGGTGGCGGATGAACAAGGATTGATAGACCTGCATATCCATATCAACGGTACCGCTGAGACTGATTATATCTGGTGGACGCAAATCGGAAATGTGGAGAAATGGATATTTTCATTCAAGTCAGCCTGGAACAAGTATTTCGTGAGGATGCAGAGGGAACAGTTGACAACCGTGCCACTGAATGACTTTGTGAATAGGATACGGGCAGGAAAGAAACTGTTGAATTCTATCATTCATACGATTCCCAAATATTCTAAGGGAAAAATTCCTCTTTCTTTTCCATACGAATATTGGCATCCTTCATACGGGAAAAAAGACAATCCGCAGTTGGCTGTCGGGGCATATTTCTATTTGAAGGTTCTTAAGCTGATGGATGCTGGAGAATTGGATGGGAAGACCGTGAAGAACTTTCACCATCTTATCTTGATTCTTGGCAGTATTCACAAGATGATGGTGCAACAGGAATGGCAAAAGGGATTCAAGCAGTTCCAAATGGTGACAGAAAACGGATTCAGGTGGCGACATGAGGAAAAGAATATAGAAAGCCGTTTAAGACAACTGAGCTACGACAATGACTTTCTGTTTCTGAAGCATATCGAGGGACGTTTTTCACCAAAGGGTACACTCTATGAAAATCTTGCTTTAGTGCTGGGTATCATAAATGGATACGAGAGTTACAAGAAGCGTTTAGCGGATAAGTTCGGCAAAGGCTTTGCTCCCAAATTTCAACTGGTGGCTCACTTTATCAAGCAAAAAGATACAAAACCAACTGACAGGCAGATAAGACACCGGGAGGTACGTAAAGGTATTCGAAGAAAAGGTCATGCTCTTTATTTGATGATGCTATATGCCTCATACAAGAACATCAAAGAGTGTGAGGTTGTGGGCATTGATGCCGCAGCCAATGAGATGGATGCTGGACCTGAGGTGTTTGCACCGACTTTTCATTGGCTTCGCAAGAAATGGAGAGAAAGGAAGAAAGACATTCAGATAACTTTTCATGCAGGTGAGGACTTCGTACATTTGTTGAGCGGTCTTCGCATGATGGTGGAAGCTGTGGATTTCTTGGATATGGAACAAGGTGACCGCATCGGTCATGGTACGGCGGCAGGAATAGAACCTTCTCTTTGGATGAACCGTATGGGAAAGACGGTGAAAATGAGAAAGGGTGAATGGTTGGACGATTTGATTGTTGCCTACCACTTGATTTCCTGCAACGAAAACAAATATAACGACTTGATTCAGTTGCTGCCCAAACTTCATAATCAGATTGTGGATTTGCATAAGGAAATCTATGGCACATTCAATAGCATCAAGGAGATGACGGATGCCTGGGCTTTCAGAAAATATGATGGTGACATCCTTCGTGGCTACACCCATATAGATAAGTTTGGCTTTGCGGAGATGGAAAAAGTGACGAGAATGTTCGAGAACAATACGGCAGCAAAGAGACTTTACCGGAAGTATCATTTCGACACGAGCGTGAAGGAGGAATATAACAGGCTTTGCGACGTGGATATTGAGAAAGGCCTTTTTACGGCAGAAAACCTGTATCATATTCAAAAGTTGGTGCTCAACAAGATTGCTATGAAAGGTGTCGCCTTGGAAGTCCTGTTGACGAGCAACACAGCTATCAGTTTTTATCGTGAAAGCAAAGAGCATCATTTGGAAAAATGGCTTGGTGATGATCTTGATGAAGAAGGTATGTTGACACCACCGATAGTTGTGGGAAGTGACGATCCTGGTATTTTCATGACGAACATCTATATTGAGTATGCCCGTATTGCAACCTATCTGGAGCAAAAGGGATATGGCTATGCGGAACGTATGCATATTCTTGAGGATTTGATCAAGAATGGCGAATACTTTAAATTTGGAGGTTGAGATATGACGGTAGCGAATCTGAGCGTTATAGTCGCTGGCTATGCAATATATCTGAATGTAAGGGATTTGCATGGCATATTTACCTTGTATTGTCAGCAGACTAAAGAACATTTTGTTTTTTTGTCTGAATCAATGACTAATTCTCGCTTGTTCTATTTCAGGTATGATAAGAAAAACTATGTGGCTGGGCGACATTCTATCTTCTATGATTATGCCGATCATCAGCAATATCACATAGTTGGTATTTCAAGAAATTCTTTTGATATTATGAATGTTACAGAGAGGGAATTTGCTAATGTTAAGAAAAATGGTGAGAATTACAGAATCGTGGATTACAAGGAAAAGAAGGCTTACGATTTTGAACTGGTAAAAGGAAAATAGAAATAAGGCAATGGATTTTCAAAAACAATTTGATACAGTGACAGGGGCATTGAACATCTTTGATATGTCGTACTTGGTATCAGGGGCGACTATGTTGGGGGTGTTGGTATATGCGTTTCCTGGCTTGAAAGGTTTTGTGTTTCATAAAGACCAGGTAACGGTATCTATAATAATATGTATTGTTATAGCATACGTGTTAGGAATGATAAGTTGGATAGCTGGCAAGCAGTTCCGATATTGGATGATGAAGCACTTTGGGGATAAGAAAACGAATGATGAGGATTTTGAATCCAAATTTCAAGAAACAGCCCAGTGTTTTGACTTCCAGGGTGAAACTATCAAGAAACTGATGAAAGATAATAATAGTGCAGCTTATTCCTATATGTGGATGAGATTGGACAATTCGCAAGATGAAGACTGCCGAAGCAGATTTGTGTTTGCTTCTCGTTCTTGGGTGCTGAGAGCTATATATGAAGGACTGATTCCGCCAGTCTTTATTCTTGCAGCAACGATATTGGTCAAGTATTTCTCTGTGTGGAAAGAATGGTGTAATACTTTCTGTCAATGGTTGAGTGGCTGGAGTGGCATAGCGATTCCCTCGTGGGGAAAGAACGCCATCGTAGGTCTTCTTGGAGTGGTCATAATGACCTCTATAGCATATATTATCGTGAAACTCTTGGCAAGAGAAGCCAGAAGATGTGCCAATACACAGATAAGGGAAGTGATAGTGGCGTATTATCATTTTGTGGAGAGTAAACAAAATGTACCTTTAAAAACTGAAACAGATTCAAATAGAGAACAAGAAACTAATAAAAATATGTTTCTTGTCATTTTGGATAAGTTCAGAAATGCAGTAAAGAAATTGTTTGAATAATAAAAATATTACAATGAAAATACTTCATTTTTCGGATTTCCATCTTAGACCTAATGGTCAGGGCAAAAGGTCTATGGATATATTTAATCGAATGATGGAAAAACTCCAAGAGATAAACCAAGAAGAAAATATAGACTTAGTCATATTTTCTGGTGACATGATTGATAAGGGAGGTAAAGACTTCAATATGTCATTAGATGAATGTTTTCAAGATTTTAAGAAGAACATCATTAAACCTCTTGTTGAGTTATTGCATATCGGCTATCATCAATTTTTGTTTGTTCCAGGAAACCATGAAGTTGATAGAGGTCGTAATGATAAGACTTTTGCTCCAAAAACAAATGGAGATGATGATATTGAGGAATTTCTAAGTACAAACACAATAGTACCGCAGCTACAGGATTTCTTGCAATTTCAACGAGAGTATTACAATAGACATAAGGTTGAAGGCATGATGGTTGATATACAAGGGTTGCATATGACTTTGATTTTACCTTTGAATAATGGACTCAAAGTAGGTGTTTCTCTTCTTAATTCAGCTTGGATGTGCGAAGGAGATGCCGATAAAGGAATTATAAAAATTGGTACGTCGCAAATCAACCAATCATGGCCATTGATTAAAAACTGTAATGTGAAAATAGCTATAGCGCATCATCATTATATTTTTCTGGAAGAAAATGAAAGCAAAAATATAAGTGATATCCTTCATGCACATTATGATATTTTTGCGGTGGGACATACACATGGAATGAAGGCTAAATATGAGAATGATGATAAGGGATGTATCTTTATTTCTGTAGCAGCTGGAAACTTATATGATAATCTTCATAAAGAAGATCCGAAGTATAAAAATGGCTTTACTATTTTGGATTTTAATGAAAATGCAAGGTATATGGATGTAACACCTTATCATCAGGATGTGGATGAAAAATTCACTTTGGATAAGAACTATGGTATTGATGGAACCAAGAGATTAGAAAATACTACCAAAAAGTTGTTTGTGCCGTTGGATAAATGGTTGTGTAGTTATAAAAAGAATTATGCCATTCTTGACAATGAGCAGATGAAGCAAAAACGAGAACAACTAAAAGATTCGAATAATCGCATCGTTCTTCTTGCAGCATTGTCTGGTCTTGGAAAAACCCGAATGATTTATGAGACATACAATGATGGCCAAAAACATCCAAATTGTTACTATACAGAATTGTCGGATGAAAGTAGAAATAAGGTAATTGATAGTTTTCTATCACTCGTTTCAGATATTGGTAATAATGAAGCCGTTATCATTATAGATAATTGTAGCTTGAACTTATATGAGGATATTCGTAGAAAAATACCGACAAATATTAAGGTGATTTTTGCAACTAATGAATATTATGAAGTTACGAGTACAACTAATGTTACAATCATTAAACTAGACTCATTAATACTAAAAAAAGAAGTTGCTAATTATATAGATCAAAATATTGTTGGGCAGGAAAAATCAACTCTCCGTGAAGAAGTAAAGAAAATTGCAGATGGATTTCCCGCAATGGCATATGAGTTAGTGGATACTTATCGCAATGGAAAGCATGTAAGATTGGAACAGGCAGAAGAACTTGTAACAAAATTATTGAAGTTCCCTGAGGATAAAGAAAACTCTCAACGCAGTATTTTAAAAGCATTAAGTTTGTTTCAGCCATTTCCATTAATGCGATTTAATCGTTCTGCTTATGAATTCATCATCAGAAATGAGATTATTATGCCATTAGAAAGTACTTCGTTTCCATTGCGAAAAAGAAAGGTAAATGAAACAAAGGCTCAATTTACACCGATGTTAATTGAAGATACAGGAAGTTTGCTTAATGTGCGACCTTTTCCTCTTGCAGTTTATTTGGCAAAGGAATGGTTTGTAGGATTAGACGAAGATGATGTAGAACTGTTACTCGAAGATTTTAACACCTTAAAAAATGAAAGTCCTAGTGCGCATCGCTTATTGGTTGATAGCATGGCAAAGCGTATAGAATATATGAGGGATTTGCCACTTGCAAATGATTTTATTGCAAGATTGACAGATTCTATGTATGGCCCTTTTGCCAATGAGAAAGTTGCCTGTTCTGAAATGGGTTCACGCCTCTTTCTCGCAATGTCATCAGTGAACCCAAAAGCAGTGTCAGACTGCCTATATACATTGTTCAATAATAAGAATACAGAATGGTTGAAAGAAAACATTAAGGGAGATATCAGGAGAAACTATGTTTGGGCATTGGAAAAATTATGCTTTGACAAAGATAGTTTTCAAAAATCTTCTATGGTGCTAGCTCAACTAATGCTTGCTGAAAATGAAAATTATGGAAATAATGCATCGGGGCAATTTTTACAGTTATTTCATGTTATGTTGCCTGGTACAGAGGCAAGTTTAACACAGCGCATTGATTTGTTGAAAACTCTATATGGCAGAGAAGGCGAATTTTTGTCAATTGTATTGCAAGCATTGAATAGTGCTTTTGCTTCACATAGTTTCAGCAGAACTGGTGGTGCTGCGCATTTTGGCTTAGAAGAAAAACAGGATTATGTCCCAACACGTCAAGAGGTCTGGAATTATTGGTATGCATGTAGAGACTTGGTCGAGCAAGTGTTGGCCGAAAATGAAGAAAGTCAAGATCCAATATACAAATTGGTATTAGAACATTCTTGGTCATGGATATCAGATGGATATTTTGATACTCTTTTTGTTCCTTTAGTCGAGTCTTTGAGGACAAAACGTGAAGATTTTACGGAACTATACAATAGATTATTAAGAGATAGACGTAACCATTTGTTTAGAAGATATACTGCAGAAAAGCAATCAGAAATACGTGTATATTTCCAAAAAATCAGACCTTGTTATTTCTCATCATTGTTAAAGGAAACCCAAAATGCACTTTACAATGAAGATAAAAGAACTGCGGCTATTAGTCATTTTGATAAAGCTAAAGAAATGTTGCTACCTGTAGCAAAGAAATTTGTTGCCGATAGGGTGTTTGTAGATATTGAAGAGTTAAAGAGACTTTCTGACGTGAATTTGTTCATTGAACATGCTTTTTTCTTGAATGTTGCTGAAATAATTACTGATGAAGACTTAAAGGCACTTTGGGATACGTGTGTTACATATCTTGGAAACTATTCTGATGATGGCAATATGCCGTCCTTTATTAGTAGTATGTGCTATGCAGCAAGGAATAGGAAGGAAACTATTCAATTTCGAAATGCACTTTTCGCTAAGGGTTATGTAAAATGGTATATTGGATTGTCTGCAAAATGTGAGGACGCACAATTGACCATCATTAAAGAGTTGGTCTCTCAGGCTGATAAGGGAAATATAGATAAAGACTATCTTATTGATGTCTATTTGAATAATGTTGCTATTAATACCCACACAGAATTATTTAGAATACTCCATTTCATATATGAATCGTTTTCTGATGTCTCTGTACGATTACTTGATGCTTTAATCAGATTTACATTTATGTGTGATGAAGAGGACTTGAAAGAACATGTTGGGTTTATTAAACAATTAATTCTTGATTATCCAATAAACGATGATAACCCTCACTTGAATTATGAGTTTACCAGATATGTTATATCAGTGTTTGAAAAGATTCATGATGTAGATTTGGCAAAGAAAATGAATGTAAAGCTAATCGAAGGCTTTAACCATGACTATTTGCATTCTAATTTTGAAGGATTATATAGCATCTTATTAGAAAAATATACAGATGAAATCTGGGACGATTTTGAATCTGCGTTTGTAAGTGATGAATATTTGGCTTTCTTTCTTCAGGTGAAAAATGAGCTGGGATCAGGAATTGGTTTTGGTGCTGGTGCGTTGTTCAAAGTCGGAAATGAAAGAATTAAGCAAATGTGTATCAAATATCCTAATGAAGCTCCTGTAAGAATTGCAGAAATGCTGCCGGTATATGATAGAGATATTTGGGAATGTGATTCTTTCAGTGATATAATGATATGGATTTTAAATAATTACGGAACGCAAAAGATGGTTTTAAATGGCATTCATGCAAATATTCATTCTTTTGGTTGGACAGGCTCTGTTATAGGGTTGTTTATGCATCATAAAATGTGTATGGAAAAATTGCTGAACCATAAAATTTTAGAGGTAAGGAATTGGGCCTCTATGTGTATAAAGGAGTTTGATTCTGAAATACAAAGAGAGACGCAGCAAGAAGACTATATGAGATTACATTACAATTAAATTCTTTCAAATGAAATTGTATCATTATACAACAATAGATACTTTGGCGTTGATACTGAAAAACAGGACAATACGCTTTAATCGATTAGACAAGGTTGATGACTTGGAAGAAAAAGTCGTTTCTTGTGGTGTCAATTTAGGTCAATATATATTTGCCTCATGTTGGACTAAAGATGCAGAGGAAAGTATTCCCTTGTGGAAAATGTATGCAGGAGTTGCTAATGGTATTAGAATAGCCTTGGATGAGGATATGTTTCAAGTATATCATATCCATGACTTAAACTTAAACAATGGCTTACATTCTGAAGGTAGCATCATGTCACTTATACCTCAAAAGGATATAGAAGCAAATGACTATATGATAATGCCTGTGTATAAGAATAATAAAAGTGATTTCTTTTATCGTGATATAGAATATGTTGATGATGTACAAGATAAAACATCCGATATATTTCAAGATACTGGAAAAGGGGTGACTATTGAGTTTGGTAAAGTTGGCCGATATAAAAATACTCGTTGGGCTTTTCAAAAGGAAAGTCGTTTTGTGTTGAATGTTTTTCCTTTTAATCCTTTTCATGTTCCTAAAGAAATGATGGATTATGTAGGAAACATTACTGCTAACTGTTATAAAGGAAACAAGCAACTTCCATTCGATTATTATGATATGAAACTACAAGATGCAGTTGTAGACAATATTGAAATCACGTTGAGTCCATCTATGAGCGAAAGCAAGCGGATCATAGTAGAAGCCTTGTGTAAGCAGTTTACAAAAAATGGCATTGTAAAAGAAAGCAACTTGTCAGGATTAGTAAATCTGAAGTAGATAGATTATTATGGAACCACGAGGAGAAACGCCAAGAGGTATGCTGCTATATCAAAGAGACAGCAGGACAATACCCCAATCATAGAGGCATGAAGAAGAAGTTGATGGACTTGATGCCAGAGATACCATTTGAAGGAGAGCCGAAGGCTGTGACTCGTGAGCCAAACGACATGGAGAAATCACTCCTGTAAATTATCAACTACACCAATAATGAAACAGAAACAATGGGAGAAGCACCAATAATTTTACCAGTATTATCTGGATGCCAGAAATTCTGAGACTGGCGAGATTAATATCGACAGCGAGAGAAGACGGCAAGGCTTCGGGAGTGGAGTTGCCTGAAGAAATAGATAGCCTCCACTGGCATTAGCTGATGGAGGGCTAATCTTCGTATTCTTGTTTCAAAATTAGGAAAATGATGCCGCCGTGCAAAGGTACAACATTTTTTGAGATATGCAATACGGCGTTGAGCGGATACTTACAAAGGTCTCGCCAGATTGTGCGGGCTGGGACCGCCTGGGAATAGCAGTTTATAGTTTACAGTTAATAGTTTATAGTTTACGGTTGATTTCGTGGTAATTTGCTGATAACTTACAGATTTCTTGTGATTTTCTTGGTGGTTTCGAGGAAAAAGCGTAAGCGGCTCCGCGTTTATACCTTGCATAATTCAAAAAAAGCAGTAACAGCTG
>OLGI01000498.1_pt1 | contig 40564 bp, 40 predicted proteins | sample 1605221 | NCBI WGS metagenome assembly OLGI01 (sample SAMEA3888915, study PRJEB22519) | human gut metagenome | biome: human gut; feature: human-associated habitat; material: faeces | place: Denmark | collected 2010 | reverse complement strand
TTTCTCAACCTCATCAAATAAAACTACCGAATATGGATTTCTGCGTACTTTTTCAGAAAGCTGGCCGCCCTCATCATATCCTACATATCCCGGAGGCGAACCTATGAGCTTTGAGACTGTATGCTTTTCCATAAATTCAGACATATCAACTCGTATAAGTGCTTCCTCGCTTCCAAACATTGCATCTGCAAGAGCTTTTGAAAGTTCAGTTTTTCCAACGCCTGTAGGTCCGAGGAAAAGGAATGAACCAATTGGCCTGTCAGGGTCTTTAAGGCCAACTCTGCCTCTTCTTATAGCTCTTGCTATTGAACTTACTGCTTCATCCTGACCTATTACCCGTTTGTGAAGTGTCTCTTCGAGTTTCATAAGACGCTCTGATTCTGCCTCTGCAATCTTTGATACAGGTATTTTTGTCCATGAAGATACTACATCTGCAATTTCTTCTTCTCCGACATTAAGACATGCACCATTTCTTTTTTCTTCCCAGTCATGCATAAGTTTTGCAAGTTTTTCTTTTTTCTTTGTCTGCTGTTTTTTTACTTCTCCTGCTTCCTCATAGGCCTCATTTTTAATTGCCTCTTCTTTCTTCTCATCAAGTTTCTTAATTTCTTCTTCAAGTTTCTTGATGTTATCAGGCATGACATATGCTTTAAGCCTTGTCTTTGAAGATGCTTCATCAATAAGGTCTATCGCTTTATCTGGAAGAAACCTGTCATTGATATATCTTTTTGAAAGTTTTACAGCAGCTACAACTGCTTTATCATCAATAGTTACATTATGATGTTCCTCATATTTGCCACGAAGACCCATAAGAATCTGAATTGCCTCTTCTTCTGTAGGTTCTTCTACTTTTACAGGCTGGAAACGGCGTTCAAGAGCAGCATCTTTTTCTATATATTTTCTGTATTCCTCAAGAGTTGTTGCACCTATAAGCTGTATTTCACCTCTCGCAAGCGACGGTTTTAAAATATTTGATGCATCTATAGCACCTTCTGCACCGCCTGCACCTATTATTGTATGAAGTTCATCAAGGAACAAAAGTATATTTCCGGCAGCTTTCACTTCACTGATAACTTTTTTGATTCTCTCCTCAAATTCGCCTCTGTATTTTGAGCCGGCAACCATTCCTGACAAATCAAGTGTAAGAAGACGCTTGTCTTTTATAGTTTCAGGAACATTTCCCTCTATTATTTTTGCTGCAAGACCTTCCGCTATTGCTGTTTTTCCGACTCCGGGTTCACCAATAAGACATGGATTATTTTTTGTACGTCTGCTAAGAATCTGTATAACTCTGTTAATCTCTTCTTCTCTTCCTATTACAGGGTCAAGTTTTCCCTGTCTTGCAAGCTCTGTCAAATCCCTGCTGTACTGGTCAAGTGTCTGTGTAGAAGTTTTTCCTTTCTTTGTTTTGCTGTGAAAATCTTCCTTGTAGCTGTTAGCATCTTCTCCCATTGCAATAAGGATATCAACATATAATTTTTTGATATTTACACCTATCGTATTGAGAAGCCTTGCAGCCACGCACTCTGATTCTTTTATTATTGAAATAAGAATATGTTCTGTTCCAATCAGGTCAGCTTTAAATCGTATAGCTTCCTTCGCCGAATTTTCAAGTATACGGCGTACTCTCGGTGTATATCCTGTCGGCTCTTTTACTCCGACTGCACCTTCAGGTGCTATAAGCTGGTATACAAGATTTATTATTTTTTCATCTGTAACATCATATTCAGCAAGCACAGCCGAAGCAAGACATTCTTCTGTCTGTATAAGGCCTATAAGCAGATGCTCTGAGCCAATATAACTATGTCCGAGCATAACTGCCGCCTCTGACGCATGGTCTAGTGCTTCTTGTGCTTTTTTTGTAAATCTGCTCTGCATATATACATCCTTTCATTAAACTTAATTTTATTATATATCAGTCATCGTATAACAGGAAGATTATCTCTTATAAATTTTGCCCTGTATTCTTCAATTTCTTCAGGTGACATATCACTGTCATTCATCAATGCAAGATTCGCAGGCATTACGCCTATCATAAGCTGATAAACACAGAATTCATTTTCCATATCAGTCCCGATAAGCCCCTGTGCGAGTCCCAGCCTTATCTGCGAAAGCAATAACATTGCATCGTTAAGTGACAGTTTTCTTGCATATCTTAAAACACCATATGAACGATATGCTATATCTGAAGCACTTAATCTTTTGTTAAGTACATATTGTTTTCTAAGCGTTCTTTCCTGGCTTATAATCTGATTCGCAATATGTGTAAGGTTATCTATTATTTCTTTTTCAGAAACACCCAGCGTAATCTGGTTGGAGAGTTTATATATATCCCCATAATTTTTTGAACCGTCACCATATACGCTTCTTAATACAAGCCCAAATCTGCCAACTTCTGATGCAAGTCCGGATATCCTGTTATTTCCTGCCAATGCCGGGAGATGAAGCATATATGAAGCTCTCATTCCCGTTCCGACATTTGACGGACATGTTGTAAGATAACCATACTTCTCATCAAAAGCATAATCCGTCACTGAATCTATAGCATCATCAACTTTATCTGCAAGTTCAAACGCCTTCTCCATATCCATTCCCGGAGCATATGCCTGAATTCTGATATGGTCTTCTTCATTAAGCATTATTGATATATCTTCATCTTTTGAAACAAATCCCGCCGCCTGCTTCTGTCCTAAAAGAAAATTGCTTATAACATGTCTTTCCTTCATAGCCTGTTTCTGATATTCATCAAGCGTTTTGAAATTATAGCTGCTGTAATCTTTTACTATATCAAGACTGTTTATTGCCTCACTAAGTTCATCTATCATCTTTACAGCATCATTTTCAGTAAGTTTCAGTGAAAAATTATATTTTTTCACATTCCTTGCCAGCCTGACACGGCTTGATATTACAACATCACTTTCTTTTCCGTTCGTCTCAAACCATCTAAGCATTACCGCCACCTTCTTTCAGCTTTTTTATCTCATCACGGTAATGGGCAGCATCTTCAAAATTTTCCAGTTCAACTGCCTCTTTTAATTTTGCATTGAGTACAGCTATCTCATCAAGCAGATCATTTCCATGCTGTGCTGTTTTGTTTGATTTTTTCCCTTTGTGTTCAACGCTTCCATGTAATTTTTTTATATTATCTTCTATAAGCGGTCCAAAAACATCATAACAGTCCGCACAGCCGAATTTACCTATGCGGATAAACTCCTGATATTTCATGCCGCACTTGGGACATTTCACATTCATCATAGGATTATCCTGCTCCTGCGTACTTCTGTTTGACGCCGCAAGCAGTCCTGTAAGAAGTCTTGCAAAAGGAAAATCAGCAGAAGGTGACTCGGCAAAACCTGTAAGTCCCATTTTTGCTGCACACTCGCTGCAAAGATGATGCTGCGTCATAATTCCGTTTACAACTTCAGTATAATGAAATGTTGCCTCATTTTCATTACAATTCTCACATAACATAATTAATATTTACCTTTCTTTTTAAGCAAAAATATCGTTCCGAAATATGTTACTCCCGCTACAACAAACGCACATATAAGTGCAACTATATTAATATGACATACACTATACAACAGTTTATATGTCAGGCTTACAGCTATTCCCATTATAACAGAACAGCATAACGGTATCAGAAATGTCCTGATATATTCCAGGTCATAATCAATATATTCTTTAAGAGACTTTAAATTCAATATGAAAATTAATATTGGAAATGATGCATTTCCGATTACTATACCATAAATTCCAAGTCTTGACCATCTAAGCATAAAATAGACAAGCACAATATGAACAACAAGTGAGATAAGTGAATGTTTTACCGGAACATTCATTTTGTCAATTCCCTGTAATGCAGAACTTGTAACAGTTGCAAGTGTATAAAACACTACAGCAATTGCACCTATTTTAAGCATCATGGCACCCTGTGTGCTGTTATATCTCGAAAATAAAAGCTGTATAATCGGCTTTCCAAGCGTTACAAGTCCGACAAATGATGGTATTGCTATAAACATATTTGTCTTTATTGTCTGTGCTATCTTATCTTTAACAGACGCATTATCCCCCTGTGTATATGATGCTACAATGCTCGGAAGCATTGAAGCCGACATTGCTGATGCAACACCCTGCGGAATTCCTATTAACAAGCTGTAGCTTGAACTGAAATTGCCTAAATCTGCTTTTATATTTGATGATATGTTTCTTCCAACCATAATATTAGAAAACATGGCATCATCTATAACCGCACTAATCTGATATAGTGTCTGTCCAAGTATTATAGGAATCATAGTTATAATAATTGTTTTGTATACATCTTTATCAGAATGTACAGAACTTACTTTGTCCTTTTTTATCATCCGCCTGAATGTAGGTCTGTACAGAATATATATTACTACGAGAAGTATAAGTCCTGATAATGCACCAAATGCAGTACCCATTGTTCCACCGGCTGCTCCATATGCAGCTGTCTCCACGGAATTCTTATATGCACTTGTAAGCAAATATGCTGCAAGGATACTTACTACAGCATTCATAATCTGCTCTACAAGCTGTGAAACAGCCGTTGGAATCATTGTTCCCTGGCCCTGATAAAATCCTCTCATAACGCCCATTATGGCAACAAGGAATATTGTCGGAGCAAGAACTCTTAACGGAATTGCAAGTCCCGGAACACCTCTGTATAATTTTTCAATTACTCCTGCACCAAAAAACAGAATAAGTGCCGCAGCACCACCTGTACATATTGATACTGTCAACGAACATCTGAACACCTGTGCCGCATTTTTATACTGTTTTGTTATAAATCTTGCTGAAATAAGCTTTGAAACCGCCATCGGTAGTCCATATGACGACAAAACAAGCATTATATTGTATATATTGTATGCAACACTGTAAATACCATTACCTTCACTGCCTATTATGTTCATAAGTGGAATTCTGTAAAACATTCCTATGATTCTTACTATAATTCCGGCCATCGCCAGAATTCCGCCATGAACAAGAAAGTTTCTTTTTTTATTTTCTGCCATTAGTATCAAGCCTTTCACATTTTTTCATGTTTTAAACAAGAAAGCACAAGGCAGCAGGAATTCCCTGCTGCCCCTTTACTAATTAAGTATAAAATCTGCTACATACCATGCACCATTTGTCTTTACGTAAGTATATGTTACTGATGTATTGTATGTTTTATTGCCATCTTTCCAGTCTACATATAAATCATAGTAAACATCACATGAGAAGCAGTTATCTGAATACTTTCTGAAATTGGAAATATTCTCATTATTAAATTCATATGTATATGTTTTTCCATAAAGATAAGCCCATACAGCCGGAATATCACTCATATATTCATTGGCATATCCAACCATACGTTTTGTAAGTGAGCTGAGACTTCCTCTGTTTATTATGTACTTGCCGTAATTTCTTGCAATACCCATAATATCATCTTTCATCTGCGAAAGCAATTCTTCATCCTGAGGATATTCTATTGTATACGCATTATTTTTATTTGTAATCTCAAGCTGGTTTCCGGACATCTCTGCTTTAATTTCAGGCTTTGCAATAAGTCCTGACACTTCATAGATTGTTCTTAAAGGCTCTGAAACATAAGAAGCAACATGTTTACATGGCGAAAATTCCACATCATCCTGTTTTATATAGTTGTCACTTACCTCCACGCCATTAATTGAGACTTTGCTTCCCTTAGGTGCACTGATAGTAATAGCATTGTTTGTTGATTTGTCTGAATAATCGTCAAATGAAATGCTTCCAAGCTTCCACTTTGTAAATTTGAAGCCGTTTTTTCCGTCTTCCTGAAGCGATACTTTTGCTATTGCTGTATCACCGGCATACACTACATATACAGGATTTGATTCTGAATATTCCCTGTTTTTCTTTTTATATGTAATCTGCTCATTGCCAAGTTTTCCTTTAAGATACTCTGCAACTTTCTCATTCGTCTCAAATTCATTAGCTTTTACACCGCTGTCGTTAAGAAGCTTTTCAACATTATCTGCAGTAAACTTCTTTGTTATTTTATCCATTGCATATGTCGGCCTGCCCTGCTCATAATCTTTGATAAATACATAAAGAACACTCCAGCATATAATCATGGCAGCTGCGAGTATTCCTGAATATATAAGAAGGAATCTTTTAAACTTTGACATATTTTTTCTTTTTTTCTTTTTATTCATCATTGCCACTCCTTATATTTTATTTAACAAGCCATGCTGTTGGACATGTTCTTGGACCTGTAGGCGAATAAGGTGTATTTATTACTTCTCCTTCATAATACATCTGTGTTGATGTGCCACCATCCATTACTGAAGCATTGACCGCACCATACTGAAGCATTATATCCTGTAAATCCGAGAATGAAGCTCCAAGGCTGTTTGCCATACGTCCGTCAATAGCAAGAAGAATTATAGAGCCGTCCGAGGTCTGTCCAAGTGCTGTACGTGGATTAAGGCCACCGCCTGTACCTGATACATCCTGTGCCTCACCATTAATTATAAGGAATGGTCCGATACTGTTGCTGATGCTTACACAGTCGCGGATATTATTCTGTTTTGCCTGTTCTGCTGTCATATTACCTACGACAAGCTTATTATCAAATGTTATACCTGTAACATGATATGTTGAACCACTGTTTCCGTTAACCTGTTCACCATTAATCATAACAAGTCCAATCGGCATGCCTGTATATGTTGTCTCACCATCTACGAACTCACCGCCATTTACACCACCTACGGCATTATATCTTTTTGCAATATCAGCAACAACTTGTCCATTTCCCTGATGAAATCCTTCTATTGTTCCCACAAAAAATCTTGAAGGATCCTTGATTTTCATAAGTTTTCCACTATATGTTGAACCTTTAACATCAATTATCTCGATATCAGGAACTTCCGAATTATCTTCTGTATCAATACTTACAAGACTTGTATCTGTAACTTCATCTGTATCCTTAATTGAATTGGCTGCCTTGATTGCATCTATCTCTTCCTGCGAACAGAAAATATTAGCAAGGAATCCAATTGCACTCGTCTCCTGCACAGACAGTACAAACTGATTTTTTGCTGTCTTTGAAGGTCCATATACAAGAACCGCCATAACTCCGTAGAGCCATACTATAATAAGTGCAAGTGTAATGCCTATTGTTGCCGCAACTCTTCCAACCCATGTAAGTGCTCCGGCTTTTTTCTTTTTCTTTGATCTGCCACTTTTCCCGCCTGTTTTTTCTTTTTTATTCACGGGAATTTTTCTTGATTCTGATTCTTCATCCATGTAATCAAACAATTCAATTTCTTCGTTGTTTTCGTTACTCATAAAATTCTCCATTTCTTTTATATTTAAAGTTTAATTATGCTTAAACACCCATCTTCTCTGTATCTGGAAGCTTATCACAAAAAGTATTGTATCTATTATAGCTTTTGCCACAACCGTAAGTACCTGCCCAAGCGACAATACACTTGTAACAAGGTATACAAGACCATATGAAACACAAAGCTGACATGCACATAAGATATAATATCTCACAATTGATGACTTGACGCCACTCTTTGAATTAAATACCGCTTTTCTGTTAAATGTATAGTTAAAAAGTGATGATATAATTCTCGCACCAAGCGTAGCAGTAAATATTCTTATGCTTCCGTCAAGTTTTCCAAACATCAATGCACTGATAAGAGCAAACATTGCCAGATCAATCACAGATGATGCAATTGAGCTGAATAAAAACTTAAAAATAACACCATATATTTTCAATGAGTCCTTGATAGGATTAAAATGAGTTGATGCATTTTCTTCAATATATACAGTTTCTATCGGAACTTCCACAAAATCTATATGGCTCTGCTTGAATTCAAGAAGCATGTTAGTTTCATATTCAAATCTTTCACCTTTTACTTTATCAAACAATTCAAGATACTGTCTGGGTATTGCTCTTAATCCGGTCTGGGTATCTGATATATTAAGTCCACATGCAAATTTAAACACAAAACTTGTCATGTTATTTCCGAATCTGCTCTTAAACGGTACGTCTTTTCCCGAAAAATTTCTTACACCAAGAACAACTTTATCTTTGCACTCTGCCATTTTCTCACAGCATTTCAGGATATCTGCCGCCTTATGCTGATTATCTCCGTCAACAGTAACAACCCCATCTATATCGGGTCTGTTTTTAATGCAGTATTCAAATGCAGTTTTAAGACCACGTCCTTTACCTTTATTTACCTCATGCGTAAGAATTGTACATTCCGGATAAGCTGATGCATGCTCAAAAGGCTCCCTATGATTTTCATCACTGCCATCATTTACCAGAATAATATCATCAAAGCCAGCCTCTCTTAATGAATCTACAACACATATTAGTTTTTCATCAGGATTTAAAGAGGGAATTATAACTGATACTTTCATTATGTAATCTCCATTTCTTTACACTAAAAGTCTGAATAAACATTTTTTATGTCTATATTTATCCTTATGTAATTTAAATAAGCCAAATTAGATAATATAACAATATGATATTATTTGCAATTAATTTTTAACAAATATAATATCAACTTTTTATTTTTTATAGTAACATACACAAGCCATATCTCATATTATTTTATTGTAAATGATTTCCGGAGGAATTTAAAATGAGTGATTTAGCAGCAACAAACTGTGGTGGATGCAGTGACTGCAATGGCGGATGCTCTTCTTGTTTCTGGATTATCTGCCTTCTCCTTCTCTGCGGCGGCTGTGGCAGCGGCAATAGCACTTTCGGAGGATGCGGATGCGGCAATGACAGCTGTACATGGATTATCCTTCTTCTGTTATTCTGTGGTGGAGGATGCGGCAACAACAGTTTATTTAACAACAACGGCTGCGGATGTGGATGCGGCTGCAACTAATCCTTATGTTGAAGACACATTCTTAAATATACCAGATATTTATTAAAAGGGGCATCGCACTAATTTCTTAGTGCGATGCCCCTTTCTCTATGTTGCAGGCGTGCCTGCGTCTTTCTTTTTTCTCATCTCCTCAACACATGCACCATCCACTTCATAGATTGTCGTTTCATCCACTATCACGATATTCTTATCTTCCATATTGGTTACGCCTTATTGTCATTCTCAATATATTATATTCATAACTTCTTATTTACCGCATATATTATTATAGATTTTTTAAGGATGGTGAACCCATGTCAGATAAACCTCCAATAACCATATTTGATATGCAGACACTTCCTTTATTATTTCAAATCATCAAAGCCATGATTCCATTTCTTGATTTTCCAATGGCAAAAATGTTATCTGTGATTATCCGATTAAATGAATTGAATTATACCATTAATTACTTCAAGTCACCTGATTGTGCTGATTTTATATCATGTAATTCATCCATTCCACATATTCATTCAATTAGCGATTTGTTGGAAAATGACGATTTTATATGTGCCATTCTTCCTTACTGCCCGCCTGAATATGCCGGACTTATCAAAAATTTCAAGTTTTTTTCCAATATGTCATCAATGTTTAACAGTGATACTGACTCATTAAAAAATTTCATGTCTATGTTTAATGCTTCCAATTCAGCCCAGGACAGCAGTTCTGATTTCCATTCTGATTCCGGCTCCGATTGTAAAAACAGCAGCAAGGCATCACAATTTGGTTCTTTTATGGATTCTTCACAGCAGAAATTATATGACGAATATTTAAAGCAGCTTGATTCACTCGACCAAAAATTAAATGATTCACAAACATGATATTAATGGTATTTTGTCAGGCTTTTTAACATATTATTAATCGATACATATTCATGGTGGTATTATGAAAGATCTGGATTTCAGAAAACAGCTTATAATCAATGAATTCAAAACGATGTCAAAAGGAAAATCAAAAGAAGAAATACTCCCGCTCCTTCTTGCTTTAAGTACAAAAGCAAAACAGGCAGGCATTAATTTCACAAAAGAAGATACTCTTCTTATAATAGAACAGGTAAAAGACGAACTCACAGAACAGGAACGCCAAATGCTTCCTCAGATTCTTGCTCTTATAGGTAAATAATTAAGAAATGGCACAGATAACATCTTAATTACCTGTGCCATTTCTTTTATGTTTAAAAATTATTTAGCAACAATATTTACAATTCTGCCCGGAACATAAATCTCTTTCACAATATTCTCAGGATACTTATCTTCAAGTGCAGCCTTTGCAGCAGCAATTGCTGCATCTTTGTCTGCATCAGCAGGAATTGTAATCTTGCCTTTAACTTTACCATTAATCTGTACAGCTATTTCGATTTCATCCTCTTTCATAGCTTCCTCGTCATATGAAGGCCATGGATTTCCTACAAATACGCTTGTATTATGTCCAAGCTGTTCCCAGAGTTCCTCTGCAAGATGAGGTGCAAACGGAGCAAGAAGTGTTACAGCTGTTTCAAGAGTAGCTTTGTCAATACCACCCTGCTTCTTTGATAAATCAATAAGCTTGTTAGTATATTCCATAAAGCCGCTGACAACTGTATTAAGGTTGAAGTTTTCAAGTCTTGTTGTTATATCATATACAAGTTTATGACGAATTTTAACTGTCTCTGCTGTTTCCGCAAAATTCTTGTCAGCATTTTCTGTCACAAGATTCCAGAAACGTCCAAGGAAACGACGAACGCCATCTATACCTCTGTCATCCCACTCTGCATCCATTTCAGGTGGTCCTACAAAAAGTTCATACATTCTTAATGCATCGCATCCATAATCTTCAATAAGATCATCAGGAGATACTACATTTCCCATTGACTTACTCATCTTAATACCATTCTTACCTGTAATCATTCCCTGGTTAAAGAGCTTTGTGAATGGCTCATCAAAATCTACAACTCCTATATCGTGAAGGAATTTTGTATAAAATCTTGAATAGAGAAGGTGAAGCACTGCATGCTCAACACCGCCGATATACATATCAACAGGAAGATACTTATCTGCTTTTTCACGGCTTACAAGTTCATCTTTATTCTTATTATCAACGTATCTGAGGAAATACCATGATGAACCTGCCCACTGAGGCATTGTATTTGTCTCTCTCTTTGCAGGTTTTCCACAACATGGGCATGTTGTATTTACCCATTCATCAATAGCTGCAAGAGGTGATTCACCTGTACCTGTCGGCTCATATTTCTCAACTTCCGGAAGAAGTACCGGGAGCTGGTCTTCAGGAACAGGAACGCAGCCACAATCCGGACAATGAATAATAGGAATTGGTTCTCCCCAGTATCTCTGTCTTGAAAATACCCAGTCACGAAGCTTATAATTAACCTTCTTCTTGCCAAAGCCCATCTTTTCAATCATCTCAGGTGCTTCTTTTTTGAGAACTGATGATTCCATTCCATTCCATTCACCTGAATTAATCATTGTACCAGCTGCTTCTGTATATGCCTCTGTCATATTTTCAATTTCTTTGCCATCTTTTGCAATTACCTGAATAATAGGAAGATTGAACTTCTTTGCAAATTCAAAGTCTCTGTCATCATGTGCAGGAACACACATAATAGCACCTGTACCATAATCTGCAAGAACATAATCTGAAAGCCAGATAGGTACTTTCTTACCATTAAGAGGGTTAATTGCATATGAGCCTGTAAATACACCTGTCTTTTCTTTATCCTGCATACGGTCGATATTTGAACGTGTTGAAGCTCTGAAAATATATTCTTCAACATCTTTTCTTGTCTCATCTGTTGCAAGACTCTTTGCAAGCTTATGTTCTGGTGCAAGTACCATAAATGTAGCACCGTGAAGTGTATCAGGTCTTGTTGTATATACTGTTATGCTCTCATCTTTTCCCTCAACCTTAAAGTCAACTTCTGCACCATATGAACGGCCAATCCAGTCACCCTGCATCTTCTTAACCTTTTCAGGCCAGTCCAGCTTGTCAAGGTCATCAAGAAGTCTGTCAGCATATGCTGTAATCTTTAACATCCACTGTTTCAAATCTTTCTTAGTAACAACTGAATGACATCTCTCACAGCATCCATTTACTACTTCCTCATTTGCAAGACCTGTCTTACATGAAGGGCACCAGTTAATAGGCATCTCTTTTTCATATGCAAGTCCAGCCTTAAACATCTTAACAAATATCCACTGTGTCCACTTATAGAATTCCGGATCTGTTGTATTAACTTCCATATCCCAGTCATATACTGCTGAAATATCTTGAATCTGTCTCTTTATATTTGCAATATTGCTTGCTGTAGAAATTCTTGGATGAACACCATTCTTTATCGCATAATTTTCTGCCGGAAGACCAAATGCATCCCATCCCATTGGATGAATTACATAATATCCATGCATCATCTTATATCTGCTCCATACATCACTGATAACATATCCTCTCCAGTGACCTACATGAAGTCCGCTTCCAGAAGGATATGGGAACATATCCAGACAGTAATATTTTGGCTTCTTGCCATCATTAACATTAATAGGGTGTGCTTCCCAGTTACCACGCCACTTTTTTTCAACAACTTTATGATTATAAGCTGCAGCCATGTCTAGCCTCCACGCTGCGTCTTGTATTTTAGGAGCAGCTTCTGCTCGGATTCTGGCGCAGCACAAAATCCGCAGGCTGATTATTATATTTAATAAACATACTCTGTCTATCAATCAGCCACAATCTCCTGTTATTCAATGAATCATTGTGAATCCACATTTAGAGAATATTTTAGCATAACCATATGATTTGTCAAGAATATAGCACTTTAGTGCTGCTGTGTTTTTTCATATATTTTTTAATTTTTTATAACAAAACGCTTTTATTTTCCACTTTAAAGTGTTAAAATACTTCCAATCTGTGCTTTATTTAAAGATTGAATTATATTTGTTTATGAATCTTTATATGAACAAATCAGACAATATATATATTATTTTATGGAGATAAAAAATGACAAACTGTGACTTTTTAAATATAGGCTTCATCGGTTTCGGACTTATTGGCGGTTCTATTGCAAAAGCAATAAAAGCAGCACATCCCGAATATCATATTATAGTTGAAAGCCGAAGCCGCGAACCTCTTATTGCTGCTCTTAACGATAAGGTTATAGACGATATATGCACATGTACAGATGATAATTTTTCAAAATGTGATTACATTTTTCTGTGTACACCAGTTATTACAATTACAAAATATATGTCTGCACTCAAACCTTTTATAAAACCGGGATGCATAATCACTGATGTTGGAAGTGTAAAAGGAAATATCCACAAAGCCGCACATGAACTTGGATTAGACAGTTGTTTTATAGGTGGTCATCCGATGGCTGGCTCTGAGTTATCAGGATATGCCAATTCAAGTGCTGATATTTTAAAAGACTCAAAATATGTGATAACACCAACAGCAGATACATCCAGTGAAAGTCTGGAATCATATGTGCAGCTGATTAAAGATATGAAAGCAGTTCCTGTAATCATGGATTACAAAGAACATGACTATACTGTAGCAGCAATAAGCCATGTGCCTCATCTTATTGCAGCCGGTCTGACAAGAACTGTTAAAACTAATGATGATGATGAAAAACACATGCATCTTCTTGCTGCCGGTGGTTTCCGCGACACAACAAGAATTGCGGCATCTTCACCGGAAATGTGGAGTCAGATTTGCAACTCAAATAAAGATTCAATATGCACATTTCTTGATAAATTCATCGAAGAAATGCACAATATCAGGGATAATATCAGCAATGACACCCCGGAAGAAACATCTGAATTCATTGAAAATTTATTTAAAGAAGCCGGCGGTTATAGAAAATCTTTCTAAACCGCCGCAGCTTACGATCAAACGCGGAAGCATCCTCCGCCAACAAATTCCCTCATTATTGAATTAACCGGTATATATTCTGTTCCACAAGGAAGAAAATACTCTAAGAATTTTAAAAGCCTTTTTGCTTCCTGATACTCCGGTGCTTCTTCTTTTATTGAAAAAAGCAGCGGTTCAACATAAGGTTTTAAAACCGATATCTCATATGCAAGAGATGAATTAAACATAATATCTGCCTGCTCCTGGAACGGAAATATATTTTTCTCTTCTCCCCTTCTTACAGAATCCCACATTTCAAGCGTTCTCTTTGCAGACGCACCTCTTGTTCTGTGATCTCTTACCATTCTTCTTATAAGTCTTCCATCTGTCGTAGAAACTCTGTTATGTTCATCAACATTAAGCTGTGTAAGTGCACTTATGTATATTTTAAATTTACTTTCAACCGGAAGTGCATATGAAAGTTCATCATTAAGACAATGAATGCCTTCAATAACTAAAATATCATCCTTGCCCAGCTGTAAAAACTGTGTTCCATATTCTTTCTTTCCAATTTTAAAATTGAAGACAGGCATATCGACCCTTTCACCGGAAAGAAGCATATTCATATGTTTGTTAAACAATTCTATATCTATAGCATGCAAATCTTCAAAATTATAATCACCATTCTCGTCAACAGGTGTGTTTTCTCTTTCAACAAAATAATTGTCAACAGCTATAGGATGCGGTTTATATCCGTTAGCCATCAGCTGAATTGATAATCTGTGTGAAAATGTTGTTTTTCCCGATGATGACGGTCCGGCTATCATTATGAACTTTGTTCCGGGTCTTTTCTGAATCATCTTGACAATATCATATATTTTCTGTTCCTGCAAAGCCTCACAGACAAGCATAAGCGAACCCATTTCAGAATTGGTAATATGTTCATTTAATGCACCAACAGTGTGGATGTCCAGCATGTCAGCCCACTGTGTTGACTCTTTTAATACATTAAAAAGTTTTGCCGGAGGATTGAATTGTGGCACTTCATCTGGTTTTTCTTTAACAGGAAGCTGAAGTACAAATCCTTCATCATATTCAAATAAATCAAATGTCTTTAAAATACCTGTTGATGGTGCCATATATCCATAATAATAATCTTCATATGTTCCAAGTGAATAAACATTAACATATGAACCTCTGCGATATTTAAAAAGCTTTGTTTTATCTTCCATCCCATGCTTTTTAAAGAGTTCTATGGCTTCTCTTGTCTTCATGAGTCGTTTCTTGATAGGCATATCGAGTTCAACAAGCTCTTTCATCTTCGCTTTTACTTTATCAAGAAATTCCTGTGTAGGTCTGACATCACCATATAATTTGCAATATAGTCCTTTGCCTATTGAATATTCAATACTTACTTTTTCTACTTTTTCCCCTTCAGGAATCTTCTTCATTGCATCAAGCATAAGCAGAACAACACTTCTTCTGTACGTCTCATTGCCAATCGATGTCTGTGTCGTAACAAATTCTATCTTTTCATCTTCAACAACTTTATCTGAAATCTCCTGAAGTAATCCATCTGCTTTCACAAGAATTATTCTGCCATCATAATCCCTTTGTGCCTCTTTTACAATTTCTGATACTGTTTTTGCCATAATACATCTCTCCAGTTTATAACATTATTTTATTTATAAAACTCCAATGCATACTTAATACATTCTAAATCAAAATCGAGTTCTTTTAACCGTCCGGCAATTTTATCATTATTAATATTTTCAAGTTTATTTCTTACACCTTGTGAAATTCTTAATTCTCTCAACAGATATTCTCTTAAACTTTTATTTTTTCCCTTTAAAAGTTCTTCTCCGTATCTGTAATATACTTCTTTTTCTGTATCACCTGTGCAAATAAGTTCATTTTTATATCCATTGCGTCTGCAGTCAATAATAACATAAAACTGTCCATCTTCGCTTATCATATACTCTTTTACTGTTTCATATCCTGACTCCGAAAGATACTTTCTGAATTCTCGGATTTCTGACTGCGGTGATAATATAAGCTGTGTATTTTCTGATATTTTACTGCTGCCATTTTCAAGAATTGACTGTATAAGCTTTCCACCCATTCCACATATTGTAATTGTATCAGCCTCATTTTCAGCCAGTTTATAAAGTCCGTCTGAAAGGCGGAGTTCCACTTTCTGCGAAACTCCATATAATTTAATATTTTCAGCTGCCTTTTCAAGCGGTTTTTTTCTCACATCCATTGCGATTACCTTTGATGCGATGTTATTTTTTGCAACATGCACAGGAAGGTAGCCATGGTCTGTTCCTATATCAGCAAGCACTCCTCCCGGATTAATAATACCAGCAACACACGCCAATCTTTTTGAAAGTTTAAATTCATTCATGTTCAATTATCCATCCATAATTTAGTCAAGATAATCTTTGAGTTTACGGCTTCTGCTTGGATGTCTTAACTTTCTTAATGCCTTGGCTTCTATCTGACGTATACGCTCTCTTGTAACATTGAACTCTTTACCAACTTCCTCAAGTGTTCTCGCTCTGCCATCATCCATGCCGAATCTTAATCTTAAAACTTTCTGTTCCCTCTCTGTAAGTGTTCCAAGAACTTCTACAAGCTGCTCTTTAAGAAGTGTTGAAGCTGCTGCCTCGGCAGGTACAGGAACATTGTCATCCTGAATAAAATCGCCAAGGTGACTGTCTTCCTCTTCGCCGATAGGTGTTTCAAGAGATACCGGCTCCTGTGATATTTTTTGAATCTCACGTACTCTTTCTACCGGAATATCCATAGCTTCAGCAATTTCTTCAGGAGATGGCTCTCTTCCCAATTCCTGAAGAAGCTGTCTTGAAACTCTTACAAGTTTGTTAATTGTCTCAACCATATGAACTGGTATTCTAATTGTTCTAGCCTGATCAGCTATTGCTCTTGTAATAGCCTGTCTTATCCACCATGTTGCATAGGTACTGAATTTATATCCTTTTCTGTAATCAAACTTCTCAACAGCCTTGATAAGACCAAGATTTCCTTCCTGGATAAGATCAAGGAACAACATTCCTCTTCCCACATATCTTTTTGCAATACTTACAACAAGACGAAGGTTTGCCTCTGCAAGTCGCTTCTTAGCCTCTTCATCTCCCTGTTCCATCCTTTTAGCATATTCTATTTCTTCTTCTGCTGAAAGAAGCGGTACTTTACCAATCTCTTTAAGATACATTCTTACAGGGTCTTCAAGTCCCACACCATCAGGTACTGACAAATCAATTTTTTCAATATTAATTTCATCTTCATCATCAAGAATAATGTCGTCATCTTCTTCAACGTCCTCAGACATTTTTACATCAACATTATTTTTTTCAAGGAACTCAAAAACTTTTTCCATTTTATCTGCTTCAAAATCAGTATCCAGGAAATAGTTCATAATTTCCTGATAATCAAGAACATTTTTCTTTTTCTTTGCTATTGCAAGAAGCCCGTTGCACTTCTCATCAAATTTTTCTGCAAGTTCCTGTGCTTTTAAAGCTTCTTCATTTTCAATATCAGCATCGCTCTGTGTTTTTGCTTCGCTTTCTTTTACCTTTTTAGCGGCAGCTTTTTTTACTGGTGCTTTTACCGTACTCTCCTGTACCTTGATTTCTTCTGTTACGTTTTCCTTTTTCTTTGCCATGAATATGGTCCTTCCTTCCATTTCTTTTTATCTAAATATGAATATAAATATTTTTCAGCTTCATCTGTTGCATCAGAAGTTCCTGCATCTGATGCCCGTCAGATGTATTATTAAGTGCATGCTCAAGACTGTTTGATTTCACTTTTATCACAGTGTCATTCAATGCTTTTTCCCGTTCATTTTTATTCAAATCATCATTTAAATCGGCACTGAATAATGCTGCAACTTCATTATGCTCTTCATCTGTCGCATATGTATTTATAATAGACGCCGGATTAACATATCCCTCATCAAACTGTGAATATAGCTTGTCTGCAACATCCCTTAAAAGTGGGTCGATAAAATCTGATGGTTCTATATATTCCTTAACTTTTTTAAATATCTCTCCATCATCTATCATCCATGTAAGCAGAATTTTTTCTGCCTGACGCACACCGCTGTCCCTCTTCTTTTTTGCTGTCTGCTGCATGGAAACTCTCGGTCTTTCATCTTTTCTTTCAAGAATTCCGCTTTGGTTTCCATAACTTGCCACAAGTTCCCTCATTCCATCCATCTGTATATTAAACTTTCTGCATACAGCATTAAGGTAATTATCTCTCTCAAGTTTCTGTGAAAAACCTGTGAGTTTTCTTGCTACCTCACGTTCAAATTCAGTTGAACTTTCAGGGTCACTTCTGTCATATTTTTTCTCAATAACACCAATTTCATACATAAAACTGTTTGATGCATTATCAATCCGCTCCTGAAATGCCTCTGCCCCAAGAGCTTTTATAAACTCATCAGGGTCTTTATATGGCTGCATATTAATAACCTTTGTTGACAGTCCGGCCTCTTTAAGAATCGGAATTGCCCTCATCGCTGCCTTTGTTCCTGCCTCATCACTGTCATATGTTATTAACACCTGATCTGTATATCTTTTCATCAGCCTGGCCTGTCCCGGCGTAAGTGCGGTTCCAAGCGAAGCTACAGCCTGATTAAATCCGGCCTGATGCATAGATATTACATCCATATATCCTTCACATATTATCAGATTATTTTTTCTTGCCGTTCTTGCAATATTTAATCCATAAAGATTACGGCTTTTATCAAATAATTTTGTTTCCGGAGAGTTAAGATATTTAGGTTTTGCATCCCCCATAACTCTTCCACCAAATCCGATAACTTTATTATTGATATCCATTATCGGAAACATAACTCTGTTCCAGAATTTATCATTTATACCACGTTCATATGTAAATAATCCGCTCTCTTTAAGTAAATCATCATCATATCCTTTATCTTTCAGATACCGGTATAATGCTTTACTGTTCTGTCCGGAATATCCCAGCCCGAAACGGTTTATTGTCTCATCAGTTAATCCTCTTTTTCTAAGATATGACAATCCAACTTGTCCATTTTCGGATTTCAACTGATGATAATAATACGTTGCCGCTATTTTATTTATTTCCAGCAGTTTTGTTTTTAAATCCCGCTCCTGCTGCTCTTTTTGTGAATAACTTATCTCAGGCAGTTCCATGCCCACCCTGTCGGCAAGTGATTTTACTGCCTCAAGAAATGTAAAATTTTCATATTCCATAACAAATGTTATTACATTGCCACCAACTCCACATCCAAAACAATGATACAACTGCCTGCTCTGTGAAACTGAAAATGATGGTGATTTTTCATTATGAAAAGGACATAATCCCACATATGAACTGCCATTTTTCTTTAATTTTATATATCCTGAAATGACATCTACTATATCATTTCTTGATACAACTTCCTCAATCAGATCACTTGAATACATTTCTATCTATACCTTTCATATTCTTGTTGCATCTATACTTTCCATGATGCCGGTACAAATATTTCCTCAAACTTGGCAACCGAATACTGATCACTCATTCCTGCAATATAATCACAGACCACACGTTCAAGCGGTTCGTCCATTTTTTCAATAAACATTTTGTAATTATCAGGTAATGCATCAATATTATTCATATAATACTCATACAATTCTGTTATAAGTTTATATGCTTTTACTTCCTCACTCTTCGCTGTAGGATTCAGATACAAGCTTCCAAACATAAACTGCCTGAGACTTTGCATTGCATCTCCAATCTCCTCTGACATTACAATATCGTTTTTGTCCATACTATTTAATACAATATCATTAATCATTGTATTAAGTCTGGTTTTGGTGCTGTTGCCAAGAATTGATGTATAAATTTTAGGTATATCATCCTCACTGAATATCTTTGCACGTATTGCATCATCTATATCATGATTAATATATGCTATTTTATCTGAAAGACGGACAACTTTTCCTTCTAATGTTGATGGATTGCCCGATGTCCTGTGATTAACTATCCCATCACGTACCTCTTTTGTAAGATTCAATCCCTTTCCATCTTTTTCGAGAAGTTCTACAACACGTATACTCTGTTTATAATGACTGAATCCAAGCGGACATATTTCATTCAATGTTCTTTCACCTGCATGCCCGAACGGCGTATGCCCCAAATCATGTCCCAGTGCAATTGCTTCAGTCAGATCTTCATTTAACCGCAGTGCTCTCGATATGCTTCTTGCTATCTGCGAAACTTCAAGCGTATGAGTAAGCCGCGTTCTGTAATGGTCACCCGTTGGTGCAAGAAAAACCTGTGTTTTATGTTTTAAACGTCTGAATGCTTTACAATGCAGTATCCTGTCTCTATCCCGCTGATAAATTGTACGCATTTCACATTGTTCTTCAGGTCTGTCTCTTCCAAGTGATTCGTCACTAAAACTTGCATATCTGCTCAAATACTCATGCTCACGTCTTTCCTGTTCAACTCTGATGTTCATTTTTTATCATTCCCTTCATTAAACAAGACCAGTATGTATATACCTGACCAGGCATTTCTCCATAAAATTGCCTATATTTTTATATATTCAACAACATCTAACGATTTCCTTTTTTATTTTTTAATTTTTTTACGTTGCAGTAAAATTTTATACAATGTATTTTATATTTTACAATTCATTATTATGAAGAAAAGAAAGAGCCGGCACATCCTGAAGTCACACATATCAATGCTATTTTAATCATATCGTAAATATTAATTTCATCTACATTGCCTACTATAAACGAAATAAGTGCAAGAATTATAAAATATAAAAAGCCTGTTAATGCACCCCAGAGAAGTCTTTTGTTTTTTTGTCTCGAGCCAATCATAAAGCCACCAACTGCAGACGAAATTATATACGTAATTATTATCCCCGCTTTTATCTGCCATTCACTCAGATTAAATTTGTATAAACCAAATGATAACCCTAGCAGTATAATTGCCGTTATAACATAAATAACTGCAATCGTTTTTATCATGTTTAATATTTTTACTGTCATACTTCCTCCAATTTTATTTATTATCTGTATCATATTTTATGAATCCATTTTTTCTTATATGTGTAAAAAAAAATGTTTTTTTATATATTCTTGACTTCCATCATCTTTTTTTATAGAATTGAGAGTAAATATATTTTTATAAAGGAGTGATTTTTTGGATACGGACAGTATCATACAAATTATTGCAATTATTATTCTTCTTGTTATGTCAGCATTTTTCTCGTCTGCTGAAACTGCTTACATGACGGTCAACAAAATCAAGATTCGTTCTCTTGTTGGCAAAGGTAACAAACGGGCAGCTATTGTTGATAAAATTATAAACAACTCAAGCAAAATGCTAAGTACAATACTTATTGGCAATAACATTGTCAATCTTAGTGCATCAACAATCCTTACTACACTTGTAATACATCTTTTTGGAAATTATGCAACAGGTATTGCAACAGGTATAATGACTATTCTTGTACTTATATTCGGTGAAATTTCACCAAAAAATGCTGCCACGGTTCATGCTGACAAAATAGCACTTGCTTATGCACCTGTTATCAATCTTCTTATGTACTTATTCACACCAATTATTTTTATTGTTGATAAGTTATCAGGCGGCGTACTTCGTTTGTTAAAAATTGATCCTAACAATAACAAAAAAGCTATAACAGAAGAAGAACTCCGTACTTTCGTAGAAGTAAGCCATGAAGACGGCGTTATTGAATCTGACGAAAAGCAAATTATAAATAACTTGTTTGATTTTGGCGATACACAGGCAAAGGATGTCATGATTCCAAGAATTGACATGACTACCGCTGCTGTTGATTCCGACTATAATCAGATAATTTCATTATTCAGGGATACACAGTATACAAGACTCCCTATTTATGAAGAAAGTGCTGATAACATAATCGGAATATTAAACATCAAAGATATTATACTTTCACAGTCAGAAGAAACATTCTGCATAAAAAATATTATGCGTGAGCCTTTTTTTACATATGAACATAAAAATGTCTCTGAATTATTTAAAGAAATGCAACGTGGCTCACATAGCATTGCAATAGTACTTGACGAATACGGCAGTGCTGCCGGCATGATAACAACCGAAGATTTACTTGAAGAAATAGTCGGTGAAATCCGCGACGAATATGACAAAGACGAGACTGAACCTTTTGTTAAACTTGCAGATAATGTTTATCGTGTATCAGCTTCATACAAACTTGATGACATAAATGACGCAATTGGAACAAATCTTCATTCCGATGAAAATGATTCAATTGGCGGCTACATCATTGAACAGCTCGACCGCTTTCCTAAACGTGGTGATCGTTTAAAAACCGGTAATATTGAGTTTATTATTGAACATGCAACAAAGGCTAGAATTGTATCAATTATCATGAAAATAAAACAATCATAAAATTTTTTTAAGAAGAAGCCCGCTATATGGGCTTCTTCTCATTTTATTCTCAAGCTGTCACCACTGCTGTTAATTTTCCATACCTGTATACATTCATCGGGCATATAATCTTTAAGTTCTTTAACCTCAAGCTTTCCACTCTTCTTGTACCACTTATCGTCCCCAAAAGTTCTTTTTACCATTGAAGCCCCATGAAAGCTTGAAGCTATTTTTATTATTTCCATTTCAGCCGGCTCTACATCTGCATATTTCCATACAGCCGATATAGTTGTATTTTCTGATATATCAATCCTGTCACCGGGATTAAATAATTTATCTCCTATTCTCCATCCTTCAAGTTCAAAAAAACAATAATTTCCGCCTTTTTCCATCTGAGGACTTCTCGTACAATCCGGCAATGTAATAATTTCCCCTCTTGTTTTGTTTAAATCAAATGCATTACGATAAACCGTACATAACAATTCTTTGGTTGAATCGCATGCTCTGCCACCATTCAATTCAAATGTCACCCTTGCTTTTGCTTCATATACCGCATAATAAAAAATATCATCATACACCTGTATATTATCATGTGCAGCTATCTTTGCAATTCTTCCTTCTGCTTTATCTATATTGGTACATGTTGTCCAACCAGACGGAATAATATTTTCTACATTTTCCCAATCTTTAAATTCACGTATTCCAGGAGCTTCAATATCACAATATTTTTCATTATTGTATATACTCACATCTATATTTCTTCTTCCATTTGCATCAATAAACCTGGCACTTATATTTTTTCTGAATAATGCATATAAATGCATATCCTCACGTTCAACAAATAATTTTTCAATCATCTTTCTGCTGTTATTTTTTGTGCCCCATCCATTAAAATCCCATCCATCCTTATATGCTTTCAATGATAAGTCAATAGGATTATTTACTAATTCATATTTTGTATAAGATACATTTGCTCCATCCTGCCAATGCCCTCCATTATAATTTACATCATATATAATCTTATATTTATTATAAGCATCCGTCCTATAATATATTTTGTTAACCGTCTTTCCCACAACTATATATGACGGATTATCTGTCATTATCGTTCTTCCGGCACAATCTGTTTTTTCATAATAATAATTATCTTTTATATACTTCTTTACATCTATATAATACTCTTTTCCATATGATACTTTTTCTTTATCTGTTGCAATCAGCTTATAAACAGCTTCTCCCATATCGTCGATTCCGTTCTGCATATAATATTCGTTAAGCTGTTCATATTGTGAATCAAACATATTAACACCCAGAATATACGAAAATGTTATACTCTCACCCGGATTTATTCTTCTGTTTTTCCATGCTATAGACATTCCGACATCAATACATCCACTACTGCCCATCATCGCACCATGCCTTGTATTATTTATAACATTAAAACTTCCTAATACATTATTACACCACGCATTTTGCTTTCTTTTTTTCCATTCGCCAATATAAACACAGTCAGCATCCGTAACACCGGCAATTCCATTAGTATACACATTTAATGCTACTGACGGAATATTTCCTCCCTGTGCATCCGAATTATCTGCATACATGTTAGACATTGTAAATCCATTTCCTATAAACCGGCAGAATGCATTATCATCATGCCCGACTTCAATATCACTCGTCGTAGCAAGACTGAATACCTTGGAAATCTGATTAGTATTTTTCAGTACAATATTTACCTGGGTAAATTTGTTTCCGGCTGCATCTTCATAATTATCATTAAACCAGATGTTATCCAGTTCAATCCCTGAATAGCCATAATATATACTGTCATATTTTTCGTTATTTTTATAATGGCTATTTCCAAGCCACACTTCTTTCCCATCAACTTTTAATAAAATCTCATATCCTGCACTGTCTCTTCCATTAGTATCATTAAATGTAGTTGGATTATATGTATCATTTATATTGTAATTAATATCATATATAGAAATTTCACTTCTGCCAAACGAATCCCATAATTCATTAAACTGTGCTGAATAATGATTAGAATATTGTCTTTCAACCCTGGTTCCTTTGATATCCTTAATCTGTGCAGCTGATGTCATATTAACAAACATAATTGATATTAACATAACTGACATCAACATAAATATTATTATTTTACTGTGTTTCTTCAATAAACATCACCCCATTATTTTTTTAATAAAACTGCTCTCTGACATACACATACTCCTTTCTTTTGTCCAAATGAATATGTATATTCCTGCTTTACAAGAAAATCGAAACGTCCATCATCCACATCTGCTTCTGCCAATGACACTGTTATATCACCTTCTGTTTTAACTGCACTATTCAATGTCATGCAAAAAAATTCCATCAGCTGTGTAATATATGTATCATCATTATCATCGGCCTGAATATATCTATAATAAGATGAACATACATCTATTGCATAATCTGTAGCATTTTCCAATCCACGATTAATCTCATCCTCTCTTACAGATTTATTTATAACGGACGTATGTATAACAATAATAAGTGCCAATAAAACTGCAAGCGAACTTCCCCCAATTATAACCCTCATACAAATTTCCTTTCTAAGCTTTACATTTTACAAGACATTCTGATGTATATAACCTGTTTAATGACATAAGTTTTATACCTATATTTTTTGATACGCTTACTCTGTAATACTTATAATTTTCTGTCTGTGTTTCATATTGGCATGTCACCGACATTCCCCTGTCTTTCGCAGCATTACATATGGTATCAAAAACTGCAGAATCAAGTTCATCATTATTTTTTTGTGTCTTTCCATATATCTCTATATAATGTGAAACATATTGCTGCATCTTTCCCACATCTGCAATCTCAGTATTCATTATTATAAATTCTAATGATATATAACATATAATTGTCATAATCAGCAGATAACTTGATGTTTCTATAATATTTTTCATATTCTCTCCTCTGATATTACATACTAATGTCAATAACTATCTGTATATAATCTGATTCAAAAACGCCAGGATAATATCCTTGTATTCTGTCATTATATTTACAAACAGTGTAATAACTGCTACAGCACATATTACAGATATTATTGCATCTGAATATACTTCTATAATATCTTTCATAAACACTCCCTAAATCATTACTTTAATAAGAATTTTTAAAAATACTCCTATAATAATCCCCGAAAATAATAACGAAATTAAAATATTACCATACTCTTCTATCAATCCATCCATATACCTGCTCCCTGCGTTTCTTCGGTAGTGTCACCTCTGACACTCCTTTTTTATAAATATCCTGTAATAACCATAAGCATATCAGCTGCTATTTTTAATGAAACAAATATCATTGGTATATATTCCGCAAACCTTAATGCACTTAAATTATTCTGATTTTTATTTTCTTCATATTTGTCTATTATTTCATAATTTCTTTTTATAATTGTATTCATCATCTCATCTGCCTCATCAACATCAAGCTCGGACACTGAATAAAGCATTCGCACTGTTGATGATATATCAAGCACTCCAAATTCACTCATAAATTCATAGTATGGTTTTACTGATGATGGCGTTTCTTCTAGTTCATATATAAATCTCCCCAAAGATTCTTTCATCACAACAGGACAATCCTTATATGTTTCCCTTACCGCTGCCTGAAGAGGCTCGTCCTGAAGATGAATCACAATATCCCTCAACCACTCTGAAAATGATATATAGACATCATTCTGGATTCTTATTAATGCCTTCTTACGGTTAATCACCGGCACAAAAAGCATATAAATTCCTGCCAGTCCAACTATTACTGCCGTCGGAAATTTTTTAGCAAACAGAAAAACAAACGCTTCTGCTAACATTATTCCAAACGTAATAATTGAAAATATTTTTATGCTTTTTTTATGAGAATCAGATATAATTCTCATATCTTTTAATATTTTCTTCTCTGTTCTGTCCGTATTAAGCCATTCTCTCCCATATGATACATTTACAAACACAAAATAGATTATATTTAATAATATAAATATAAGTGAAACAACCTGATATAATAAAGTATTAGTTATACTTATATCTATTCCTGCTGTACTTTCAAGAATACGGCTTATTATCACTGATACAGAAGCGAGTACAAAACTTAATATAATTCCAATAAATGAATTTCTTTTTATCTGTTTTATGTCATCCTGATATTTGTAAACTCTTTTAACCCAGCAGTTAAAATCATCCAGAAGAATTTCAAGTGAACGATAATATTTTCCGCCTCTTTGCTCAATATCAACTATAAGCTTATGTAATGTTTTTATTCTGGGGCAGTTATACTCATCTTCTATAATTTTTAATGCATAATTATATACTTCTGATGATGTTTCCGTTTCAAGCCTCTTTATTGACTTTATCACAGTCTTTTTTGCCTTTCCCGTAAGTATCTGTGATGTATCTTCTAAAGCCACATTCACTTTTGGATTTCTTTGAAATGAATATGCCATCTGATGTATATAAACATCCACATCATTAAATCTTTTATCTTCCTGCTTTTGCAAATAATAATAAAATATAATTGCAGGCATAAATATAATCACTGCAATTTCAGAAATTGCAAAGCATATTATATTCATCTTATAAAAAACACATATACAGCCTAATACAAAAAATGCCGCAGCTGCAATTCCTGTTATTTTCCAGAATGAATATGACGTTTTACTCTCATATGCCATATTCTTAATATTTCCAATATTTTTATAAGCTTTTTTTATTCCATACTGCATAACATACCCCATTTCCTTTATTGTATTGTTATTTTCATGTGCTTACGCATATGGATTGTCAATTCCATAATTTTTAAATCTTTTCATTATTTCCTTAGGAATATCATTGGATGTAAACTCACAATTTTCATATATAACAGTACATTTGTTAATTCCATCCTCTCTGTCAAAGAAAGCAAGCTCCTGTATTTTTCTTCTTTCATTCTTATCACATGTAACAAGAACGCCTACATCAATATACTTATATATACTATTAATAAACCTGTCGGTTACACTGCTCTCTCCAAGCATGTTATACATTCGGTCCGGCAGTCCACGTACATTGTCAAGATGCATAGTCGTCATACAGCTTGCACCTGTTGACAGTGAATTAAGCAAATCAAGAACCTCTGTTCCTCTTGATTCTGATAAAAGCATCCAGTCAATGTTGTGTCTTAATCCTGCCTTTATAATCTGTGAATAGGTAAACCTGTCATCAACAAAAAACTCTACACATTTTTTCCCGGGATTTATCATTCTGTAATGTATCTCCTGGTTATCTTCATATACGCCTACCTTTTCATATGAAGATATAAAAGTTGACATATATTTTAACAATTCTGTTTTTCCTGCATGTGGCTGACCGCCTATAACACAATTCATATGTGCTTTTGTACAGTTTTCAAGCAGGTTTATTAATGTCTCCGGTGCATAACCGCTGTCAAGAAGCGATTTGTGGTTAAATCTTATGTATATTGGAATTTTTCTAATTGCAATACTTTTCTTTCCGCATCTGGACTCATGCCAGATAGAAATTCTTAAATCTTCAGTATTTGCTTCAAGAACAGGTACTGACCTGTTAAAAGAAACCATCATAATGTTGGCAAGACGAATAGATAAATTATCAACAAAAGCCGCTGTAAGCTTCTTCTTGGATAAATAACTTCCATTATCAAGATGTGTAATCCATAGATTATATCCATCCCATTCTATATCTGTTATTCTGTCATCAGCAATCTCTTCCTTGAGCTCGCTAAACAATTCACTTCTGTGACTTGCAATAAATTCTTCTACATGCGAATCTCTCAATCATTCCCAGCCCCCTCTATAGCATCTGTTATCTGCTTTTCATAAGAAATGTTTTCGACCGCTGTCGTTGTCTTCGTATTAACTATGCCAACAACCGCAACAGTTAAAAGGACAGCGGCAAGAACGCCTGCAAGTGCCACAACTACTTTACCATAATGTTCAATAATATCATTCATATTATTTTCCTCCTTTAAATCAAAAGTTTTTATTTACATTTAGTATAGTAGCATATTCTATTTTATTTGTAAAGTGTTTTTTATATTTTTTATATATTATTTTATTTTTTCATAAAATGTATCCGTAACCATCTGTCTAAGCTTTTCAAAATCAACATGATATTCTTCATACTGTTTTCCATATTTAATCTTTCCAGGAATCGTCTTTATTTCATCAAAAGAGAAATCACACTTTAAAACCTCTGAAATCACGTATGCAATCTCTGACATTACTGCTCCTGCAAGTGCAAATACCATTGCAAATGATGCATATATTACCATCATGCTGTCACCTGTGCTTATATCATCTTTTGATGTTGAAGGTGCTTCTGTTGAAGCTTTTGCTTCGTATACAATTACATATGGTGAGAATGATGTTGCTGTGATAACTGTTGTTATCTTTTTTGCTAAACCTTTTCTAAACATGTTCTTTCCTCCTGTATTCTACCCTACTTTAGAAAATATTATTTTATACATAGTTTATTTTATTCCCCGGTATTTTTCTATCAATAAGTATATTTGTATTTTTAACGATATATATCAATTGGACATATTTAATTTAGCAGAACTTACAGACATGCCAATTTAATATACAATATACAAAACCCCCCATCAGCCTCTTATCAGCCGATGGGGGATTAATAATCTTTATTTCTGTTTTGTATATGTTACCGATTCATTATTTCTTGTCATAGTAAGGACATCACCGTCTATACTATATGTATATTCCTGTTCATCCTTCTGTCCAAGTATTTCAGTTACAATCTTTAATGTGTTGTCGTTCGTTTCATATGTGAACGACTTTGAAACTGTTGTTCCAATTGAAATTTTACCAGTTCCGTCTTCATTAAAAAGATATACTGTCTCACTTCCACTGTCAGCACCCCAGCTTCCAGCTATGGAAACTTTCTTTGCTTTGCCACATGATGCAAGCATAAGCACTGCTACAAGTGCCAATATCGTCAACGAAATTTTTTTCATACAGATTTCTCCTTTTTAAGTAAAATGTGTTCTCTGAAGTAAATAAAAACTTTTCTTCTCTACAATTCAAGCTTTTCAAGGAAGTCAACAATTTTAGTAAACTGCATTCCATGTGATGCTTTGACCAATATATTGTCACCTTTTTTTAATAATTTTGAAAAATCTTTTTCAAGCTCATCTTTCGTATCATACGAATGAACATCACAGACAGAAACAGTTCTTACGCCTGCTGCAATATTTTTAGAAAGCTCACCAACTGTAATAAGCACGTCTATATTTTTATCTTTAAAATATTCTCCAACTCCGTAATGAAGCTGTTTTTCTTCTTCTCCAAGTTCAAACATGTCACCAAGAATTGCTACTTTGCGGCCTTTAGACGATGCAAGGACATCTATTGATGATTTCATTGAAACAGGATTTGCATTGTAGCAGTCATCAAGTATAAGCAGGCTATCTGTTTTTATAATATGATTTCTTCCAGCTATTGTCTCCATATTGGCAATTCCGTCCGCAATCTCTTTTGATGTAAGACCAAATTCCGCTCCAACAGCAGCTGCTGCCATTGAATTATATACCATATGTATTCCTGCGACAGGAATATGCACATCAAAATCATTTATATTATCTGCTGTATTAACATTGCATATACGTGCTGTCATGCCCTCCAGACCATTATTTACAATATTTTCTGCATATATTCCACATTTATTTTCAATTCCGAAAAATACAGGCTTTTTATCATAAACATCCTTAATTGTAATAAGCTTATCATCATCACCATTAAGAATAACTGTTCCATCAGGATTCATAGACTTAAATATTTCAGTCTTGGCTTTAAGAATTCCGTCTCTTGTTTTAAGATTTTCAAGGTGGCACCATCCGATATTTGTAATCACACATACATCCGGACACGCAATTGCTGTCAGCCTTGTCATCTCACCAAAATCACTTATTCCCATCTCAAGCACTGCAATTTCATCACTTTCCTCAAGCGTAAAAACAGTAAGCGGAAGACCTATTTCATTATTAAAATTCCCCTGTGTTTTCTTCACTTTATATTTCTGTGCAAGAACAGATGCAATTGTTTCTTTTGTACTTGTTTTTCCGACACTTCCTGTGATTCCGACAACTTTAATATCAAGCTGCTGTCTGTAATAAGCTGCAAGCTGCTTTAATGCTGTAAGTGATGATTCAACCTGTATATATGGCCTGCTTTCTCCAGGAAGTTCACGCTCTGAAATACAGCACAACGCACCGTCATCAAAACATTTTCCTATATAATCATGTCCGTCGCTTTTCTCACCGCATATTGCAATAAACATTCCATTTTTCTGAATCTTACGGCTGTCAGTTGTTATCGCTGATATTTCAATATCAACTGCACCTTCATCACCATGATATATGCCATGACAAGCCTGTGTCATGGCTCTAATTGTCATTCCCTTCATATTGACTCCAATCAGTTAATAATTATTCATATTTAGCTAATGACAACTCAACAAGTTTCTGTGTAAGTTCATCATATGAAATTCCAACTACCTGTGCTTCCTGAGGAACAAGGCTTGTTGCTGTCATTCCCGGAAGTGTGTTGATTTCAAGGCAGAATATCTGTCCATCTTCATTCATAAGTTCATCTACTCTCGCAAATGCCTTTATTCCTGCCGCCTCACATGCCTTTTCTGCCCATCTTTGCATTCTCTGTGAAGTCTCTTCATCAACTTTGGCAGGACATGTCTCCTTTGTAGCACCGGCACTATATTTATTCTTATAATCATAGAAACCATTCAATGGCTCTATCTCAATTACAGGAAGTGCTTTTCCGTCAATTACAGCTACAGAAAATTCTCTTCCTTTAACATATTCTTCAACAATTATTTCATCTTCAAGCGAAAATGCCAAATCCACTGCTTCTTTGAATTCAGCTTCATTTTTTGCAATTGATACACCGACACTTGAACCGCCGCAGCATGGCTTTACAACACATGGAAATGGTACATATTCAAGCTTATGGCCTTTTTTTAATGTTATTCCCTTAGGAACAGGTACTCCTTCAGTTGCAAGCATTTTCTTTGTAAGATGTTTATCCATTGAAATAGCACTGCTTAGATAGTCTGTTCCTGTATATTTTATTCCAAATAAATCAAATGCTGCCTGAATTTTACCATCTTCACCATTAGAACCATGAAGTCCTATATATACAATATCCGCAGCCTTACATACATCAAGAACCATAGATCCGAAGAAGCCTTCAGATTTTTCTTTTCTTTCAGTCTCAATCTCTTTAATCTTCGGGCTCATCTTTCCAAGCTCTGAAGCAAGCTCCTCTAAATCATTCTTATCATTAAAGAAATCCTGTACATTATCATATTTATCACTTCCAAGAAAAACATCAATCATATTGGCATTATGACCATTTCTTCTAAGTGATGCACATATAAGTTTACCTGATGAAAGCGAAACATCTCTTTCAGTGCTTGTACCGCCTGCTATTACTGCTATATTCATACCCATTTTCCTTTCCTGTCAAAACTGCTTATCGTTCGCTTAAAGGAGTGTATTCATTATGCGGGCTTATACTCTTATAAGCCGGACGAATAATCTTTCCACAGTTAATAAGTTCTTCTATTCTGTGGGCACTCCATCCCGAAATTCTTGCCACCGCAAAAATTGGTGTATACAACTCATGCGGAAGGCCTAACATACTATACACGAAACCGCTGTAAAAGTCCACATTTGCACTGACACCTTTGTAAATTTTTCTCTCTTTTGCAATAAGTCCGGCAGCAATCCTTTCAACATCAGACATAAGCTTGAATTCTTTTTCCCTGTGTTTTTCCTGCGAAAGCTGTTCTACAAAACCTTTGAACACTCTTGCTCTCGGGTCTGAAAGCGAATAAACGGCATGACCCATACCATAAATAAGACCCGTTTTATCGAATGCTTCTTTGTGAAGAATTGCATTAAGATATTTAGTGAGTTCTTCTTCATCATCCCAGTTCTTAACATTATGCTTGATATCTTCAAACATCTTTACAACCTTTAAATTGGCACCACCATGCTTAGGTCCCTTTAATGATGCAAGTGATGATACAACTGCGGAATATGTATCTGTACCTGAAGATGTAACAACATGTGTTGTAAATGTTGAATTGTTACCGCCGCCATGTTCTGCATGAAGAACAAGTGCAATATCAAGAATCTCTGCCTCAAGCGGTGTAAAATTGCCATCATCACGCAGAAGATGAAGAATATTTTCAGCCGTAGACATCTTAGGATCCGGCTCATGTATTATAAGGCTTCCTCCTATGTGTGAATGTTTATATGCCTGATAACTGTAAACAGCAAGAAGTGGAAGCTGTGAAATAAGCTGGATTGACTGACGTACCACATTAGGAATGCTCACATCATCTGCCTTATCATCATATGAATAAAGCATAAGCACACTTCGTGCCACAGCATTCATAATATCGCAGCTTGGCTTTTTCATTATAATATCTCTTACAAAATTAGGCGGTATACATCTGTAATATCCAAGAAGCTCTGTAAAATCTGCAAGCTGTTCATCATTTGGCATCTCACCAAAAATCAGAAGATATGTAACTTCTTCAAATCCATATCTTTTGTCCTTTGTAAAACCTGCAATAATTTCTTCAACATCATATCCACGGTAATAAAGCTTTCCGTCACATGGATGAGATATCCCATTCTCATCTGTTTCTGTAGATTTTACTTCTGAAATTTCAGTAAGTCCTGTAAGAACACCTTTACCATTCAAATCCCTAAGTCCTCTTTTTACCTCATATTTATCATACAAATCAAGACTTATTCTATTATTCTCCCTGCATTTTTCAGCAAGACATTCAATCTCAGGTGTCACCTTTGTAAAATTCTTTTCTTCCATAAAAACCCTCCTGTTTAATTATAATATATTACATATTGTTATCTTAACCTCGTACATTCATATTTTGCGTGTGCCTGTATGCAGTGTCTAAGCGATGCATATCTTTCGTCAATGGTTCCCGGAAGCACCTCTACATCCATTGAAACCGCCATAGCATCAATAAGCTTATCATCAAGATTATCTCTTAATTCAGACAACACCTCAAGTTTCTGTGCATACCCTTCTGCATCAAGAAACTTCATAAGTCTGTCATCAACAGCCTCGGTCTCTTCATCAAAAACCGGTAGAATCACCGGTTCATTATCCAATGAATCTTCATTCCCTTTTTCATCAACGCTTACATATCCGCTGTCTTCATCGAAAAACACCTGTTCAAACCTGTATCTTTGCTTAACATCCGGATATTTAACATGGTCAACCTCACTCATAAACATATCATATGGTCTTACATATACTGCAAAATCTCCATACAGAGCCTGATATACTATCATCTTTTCCTTAGTCTCGGAGTGAATTGCAACAGCTTTTACCTGATATAGCTTATTTTTAAAATGTCTGTACAGACCTCCAATAACAGGTTCCCGTTCCTGCATAAAATCTCCTCCCTTCATGCAACCCCAATAATAATCTTATTATTTTAAAACTATGCCACATTCGGACGTAATCTGTTAATATAACCATAACTTCTGTTTTCAATAAGAAGTTTTAATATTCCTCCGACAATTATATGGCACATCGCGACTATATATATACAGTCGTTGTTTACTGTACTTCTTCCGCTTACATATTGTGCGTGCAGATTCTTTATGAGCCTGCAAATATCTTCAGGCTTCCTGAAACTGTCTATAAGACTTTTATTAATATAAATCTGTTCACTGTCAATATAACTTTTCAATGCTTCTTTCAAATTTTTCTCATATATGCAATGGTCTTTTATATTACCATCAAAAACTTCATTATGCGGATATGTAAAATAATCAGCCACATAATGCGTTACTTCGCCCAGCTTTCTTACATATGCCGTAGAAATTCTTTTGTAATCATGTGAATCTACTGTAAGTTGTGAAATAAAATCCGAAACCATATCAAATGTTTCTTCCATGTTATGTTTCGTAGTTACAAATGACGGACGACAATCCGGCAGGATACTTCCAAGCAAAAATGCCTTCCTGTGGTTAATCAATAAGCTGCTGTCCATATTATCAATAAGATAAACAGCTAATGATAAGTGTGACTTTTTTCTCATGTTACAATGCCTTTCAAAGTTTACTATTAATACGTAACATATTTTATTTTAAACTTAAACGTGGTAAAATACAATAAAATTACTGTAAAATATTCGCAAAAACAATAATGTGCAATCCACTTTATGCAATTGGATTCTCATTTTAACAAAAAGGAGGATTTATGAAATCCATAGACTTACATGTTCACTCAACATATTCAGATGGAACACTCACGCCATCTGAGCTGGTTAAAAAAGCTTTCTCAATAAATCTTGCTGCCATGGCTCTCACCGACCATGACACTATTGACGGGATACCTGAAGCTGTCAGCTGTGCCGCCGATTACGATATTGAACTTATACCCGGCATAGAATTAAGCACTTTCTATGACAAAAAAGAAATACACATAGTTGGTCTATATATAGATTATACTGACAAAAATTTCAAAAAAGAATTAGAATCTTTAAAACAAAGCCGTGAAAAACGTAATGAGAAAATTGCTGCCAGATTCTGTGAAATGGGAATTCCTGTATCTTATGATGAAATGAAAAAGATGTATGAAGGTGCTGTTATAACAAGAGCTAATTTTGCCGACTACCTTGTAAGAAAAGGTTATGTAAAAAGCCGCAATGAGGTATTTGACCGGTATCTTGGGGACTCAAAGCCATGTTATGTCCCTCGCGAGAAGATGCTTCCCGAAAAAGCTATCAAAATGATAAAGTCAGTCGGCGGCGTACCTGTTCTTGCACACCCTGTCCTGTATCATATGGGAAATGAACAAATGAACAAGCTGATGGATTATCTGTGTGAACATGGAATTGCCGGACTTGAAGCCGTTTATTCAACCTATACAATGGGTGATGAGCTTGAAATGAAACATATCGCCAAAGAACGAAATCTTTTAATAAGCGGCGGTTCAGATTATCATGGTGCAAACAAACCCGATATTGAACTTGGTACCGGACGCGGACACCTTTTTGTTCCCGAAGAAATTCTTACAAAAATTAAAGAATATAAAAATAACATATAACAGCTATATTCATAAATCAACCATGACCTGATATCTGCATAAATACAAAAATCCCGAAGACTTTCAGCCACAAAAGCAGCATATGAAGTTCTTCAGGATTTTCTTTTTTATACCGGTTAAAAATCTGCCTGCAAATTAGTGATGGAATAATCTCATTCCTGTAAAGCACATTGCAATATTTCTCTTGTTACATGTCTCAATTACATTGTCATCACGGATTGAACCACCCGGCTGTGCAATATATTTAACACCGCTCTTGTATGCTCTCTCAATATTGTCACCAAATGGGAAGAATGCATCTGAGCCAAGTGCAACATCTGTATTTTTATCAAGCCATGCTCTCTTTTCTTCCTTTGTAAATACTTCCGGCTTTTCAGTAAATACTCTTTCCCATTCACCATCAGCAAGAACATCCATGTAATCCTCACCGATATATAAATCAATTGCATTATCTCTGTCAGCACGACCGATATTTTCTTTAAACGGAAGATTTAACACCTTTGGATTCTGGCGTAAAAACCAGTTATCTGCCTTTGAACCTGCAAGTCTTGTACAGTGGATTCTTGACTGCTGTCCTGCGCCGATTCCGATTGCCTGTCCGCCTTTTGCATAACATACGGAATTTGACTGTGTATACTTTAATGTAATTAATGCAATAATCAAATCAATCTTTGCCTGCTGAGAAATCTCTTTATTTTCTGTAACAACATTGCCAAGAAGTTCTTCATTAATTACAAACTCGTTGCGTCCCTGTTCAAATGTAACACCATAAACCTGTTTTCTTTCAATTGGTTCAGGCTTATATGAAGGGTCTATTTTAATGATGTTATAATTGCCTTTTTTCTTTGATTTTAAGATTTCAAGTGCCTCATCTTCATATCCCGGTGCAATGATACCATCTGATACTTCATGCTGGATAAGCTTTGCAGTTGCAACATCACAAACATCTGAAAGTGAAATAAAATCACCAAATGATGACATTCTGTCAGCACCTCTTGCTCTTGCATACGCACATGCAAGTGGAGAAAGTTCTCCAATTGACTCATCTACCCAGTATATTTTCTTTAAAACATCTGTGAGTGGAAGACCAACTGCTGCACCTGCAGGAGATACATGCTTAAAAGAGGTTGCAGCCGGAAGTCCTGTCGCTTCTTTTAACTCTTTTACAAGCTGATAACCATTAAATGCATCAAGGAAATTAATATATCCCGGTCTGCCATTTAGGATTTCAACCGGAAGTTCACTTCCGTCTGCCATAAATATTCTTGAAGGTTTCTGATTAGGATTGCATCCATATTTTAACTGAAATTCGTTCATTTTATATCCTTTCTGTAGATAAACATACATCGTAAATAGTATTGCTGTTTCTTAACCTTAAATTACTTATTCTTATTGATAATTCTTGTCTCATATTTTCCAGTCTTAATATCAATAAAACGAACAAATAATGAAACTTTGTTATCCTCATTTAAGTTATTCCAGAGCATATCTGTAAATGAATCAATATTACCTGAAATCTTTACCCATGCAGGTTCTCCCTCGAAGCTTGGGAGTGGTGAGCCATCACCCATATATGTATGAATAAAACGTCCTTCACCTGCAAGTGGTGTCTCATATGAAAATGTGTATCTGTTACATGCTGCACCATTGCCGTTATTGCTCTTTAAAATTGACATTGCATAATCAAATTCACCATTTTCAAAATTAAGTATCCCTGAAATTCTAGGTGTAAAATTCGGTTCATCAGGCTCAAATTTTCTTGTTCTTAAAGACTGTTCAAATGTCTTTCCGGCTTTCATCAAATCATAAATTGTATCTGTCTGGTCGCCGTTTGTAACGATTGTACTGTTGTTAAGGACTCTTACAGGTGCATAGATGATAAGGCTTGGATCTTCAAGCTTGCTCTCATCAAATGCCTGTGTACGGATTCCTTCTCCATCCTCGACAAATACTCTGTTGCGGCTGTTAGCACTTCTACCCATAATGAAATAAGCTGTTACAGCCTTTGTGCCGTCTTCTGACTTTCCGATTACAATTCCTCTTCCCGGATAAGCACATCCTGATAATTCATTTTCTAATAATTGCATTTCCATAAACAGTACCTCTTCTAAGTTTTATTTTGTAACCTTTTCCACACGCAAAAATGCCGGCTCACCCGGACAACCTGATTAAAAAGGTCGCCCAGGCGGTCGGCATTTAAAAACTGCTATGTTCCCTGTGAGTAATCTCACTGTATGTAAAAACATACATTTCCGCCAGTCACACAGCTTATATATTTACCATACACTATTTATTTTAAAAATGCAACAGCTTAAATTAATAATTTTTTAAATAAATTGTTCACATGAAAGATTAATAATTTCCAAGAAGTTTTATCGCTTTGGCTTCTTCCTGTATTCCACGAAGTGCATTCATAACAGCCGGGTCATCAATATTCCCCTCAAAATCTATGAAAAATCTGTATTCCCAAGGTCTGCCTTCTATTGGTCTTGACTCAATCTTATTCATATTAAGTCCATTATATATAATATGGCTTAAAAGGTTATAAAGGGTTCCAGGTTCGTTAGCTGTCTCAAATACAATACTCATCTTCTTTGCATTTTTTACAAATTTTCTTGTATTTGTAACTATAACGAAACGTGTTGTATTGTTATCAAGGTCATTAATCTTTTTGGCAAGAACTGAAAGATTATAAACTTCAGCTGCTTCTTCACTTGCTATTGCAACGTGTGTCTTATCATTTTCTTCAAGCACTTTCTTTGCACTTCCGGCTGTATTTGCCTGGCTTATCTGCTGCCAGTCCTTATGCCTTGAAAGAAACTTCTCACACTGCATAAATCCCTGTGGATGAGAATAGACTGTTGTCACTTTATCAATGTCTGTTCCTTCAAGTCCCAAAAGTGCGTGCTCAACTTTTACAAATGTCTCTGCTATTATATAATTATCATATTCCTGAATAAGGTCATAAACATCTGCGACACAGCCAGCCGTCGTATTTTCTATTGGAAGGACAGCATAATCCGCTTCACCGTTTTTTACTGCTTCCATTGCATCACGCCATGTAGGCACAGCAAAGTTATTAACGTCTTTTCCAAAAAATCTTCTCATTGCAATATAACTGTATGCACCCGGAACTCCCTGATATACAATGCGGCAGTTCTTTTTATCTATCTCATCAATTGCTTCATATGGCTCTCTTAATGTCTGTGTAGTCTCTTCTAAGAGTCTGTATTGCATCTTTCTTGAATTAGCCATAATCTGCGAAAACAAATCATCTATGGCGTGCACATTCTCAGGATCTTTCACCATCTTACTAACAGCCTCTATCTTTGCTTTTTCCCTGTCTGTATCAAGCACTTTCTTGCCTGTCTCAATTTTATATTTTGCAACATCTGTGCAAAGCTTCATGCGTTCTTCAAACAAATCTACGAGCTGTCTGTCTATCCCATCAATCTTATCTCTTATCTCGCCTAAATCCAACATTACTTTCTCCAATCCATATATTCAATAGTCCATTGCATATACAAGCATTTTATGTTATTTTACTATATTATAGGTTGAATAACAAGCACGATTGGAGATTAGCATGAAAAAAATAATAACAATCATTGTCAGTATTGTTGCTGTCATTGCACTTGCAGGAGGGCTGACTTTTTCTTATTTTTCAACAAGATTTAAGTACAACTCCAAAACTGCCGTTGGAAATACTGCCGGAAACCTCAACAATAAAGGACGCTTTTGCGAATATGACGGCAAAATTTATTTTGCAAATCCATATGATGACGGACACCTTTATGTTATGAATTCTGACTGTTCAAATGCCAGAGCCTTAAACACAGATTCAGTATACTATATCAACGTCTGTGGCAATTACATTTATTATGTAAGAAATAATCTTTCTTCAGCAAAAGAAAATTCTTTTACAGGTCAGATGTTTGGTGTTTATCGTACAGACCTTGACGGACAGAATGCGGATACAATTACAACTACAAAATCCGGTATTGCCACCCTTTACGGCAATGACATTTTCTATCAATATTACAATGCAAACGAAGGAATGTATGTATACAAAGCCGGAATAGACGGAAAAGATGATAAAAAATTTTCCTCAAAAGTATATAATCTGGCAAGCGTATACAATGGCAAATTCTATTTTGCAGATACATATAACAAGAATTATATAAGTACGCTTGATGCATCAACCGGAAATGTAAGTGCATATTTTAATGTAAATGCATATCTTGTAGATGCCGCTGATAATTATATTTATTATATTGACCTTGACAAGGGATACGCCCTCATGCGTCTTAATACATCAAATAAGACACTTGAACAGCTTTACAGTCCTGCGGATGGTGGAAAAGTCATCAATTACAACCGCTACGGCAACAAAATTTTCTTTCAGGTTGAAGGCACTAACACAGGTCTTTACCGCATGAATGCCGACGGAACACAGATTGAATATATTGCTGCGGGCAATGTTTCAACAATAAACTGCACTTCACAGTATACATTTTTCCAGTATTATGAGGATAATGAGACTTTATACAGAATTCCGACTGTAAACCCTATTACAAAAGTCGAGGAGATTACAATTAAGACTGGCAAATAATAAAAAAGCACATCATAGTTAGTTACCTTGCAGTATGTTACAGTAAAAACAGGCTGAGCTTTTAGGAAGTGGATTACCTCTATCACTATGACTATTTTTTACGTCGTACTCTATCATATATGGCGTGAGTGTTATCAGATTAAAGGCTATAAAGCAACTACAGCAGCTATTTATGATCGCAGGATTAAGAATTGTTTTGTGTATGATGCCTCAGAATGCCTGGCTCGGTGCATTCGCTCCGCTTTCCTGGGGAATCTATCGAAATATTCCGGTTGTACTGTGGGCTGATGTAATTCCGATGATTGGTATGCTGATGATTCCAAAAACCTGTGCGTATGTGTGGACAGTATTAATTGGCTACAAGGCAATGAAAAAAGAAATAGCATAAGATATAATCTTTGCTTTTAAGAAAAAAATCAGAATATAATTGCTTAAAACAAGCAGCAAGTGAGCCTAAATCCAGACACTCCCCCGCTGCTTGTTTTACATTTATTGATGCTTAATTTTGATTTGCAAAACCGGGTGCCGTCT
>OLGI01000469.1_pt1 | contig 41917 bp, 42 predicted proteins | sample 1605221 | NCBI WGS metagenome assembly OLGI01 (sample SAMEA3888915, study PRJEB22519) | human gut metagenome | biome: human gut; feature: human-associated habitat; material: faeces | place: Denmark | collected 2010 | reverse complement strand
CAACTATAAACGGCTTGGAGCAATGGCAGATCTTGCAAGACGTGGATTTGTGACAGCGATTCTTCAATACAGAGAAAGCGATCTTGCTACATTTCCTGCTCCTGTAGAAGATGCAAAGACAGGTGTACGTTTCTTAAGAAAACATGCAGAGGAATATCGTATTGATCCGTCCCAGGTCTTTATAATGGGAGATTCAAGCGGCGGCAATACAGCGTTTATTGCGGGGGTTACGGCAGATCAGGAGCTGATGGACACAGATGTATATGGAGAATATTCCTGCAAGGTAAATGCAATCGTAGATTTCTACGGAGTTACATGCGTACAGATAAAAGAAGATTTCCCAACTACATTGAACCAGGGAGAACCGGACAGTCCGGAAGGAATGCTGATCGGTAAGAAGAATGTATATGAATATCCGGAACTTTCCAATGCAGTTACCTGTATGAATTATGTAAAAAAAGAGACAGAGATACCACCGGTCCTGATGATGCACGGACTTGCCGATGATCTGGTAGCACCGGAGCAGAGTATCCGTCTGTATAAGAAATTAAGAGAAGAAGACAAAGAAGTAGAATTCTATCTGGTAGAGAATGCAAAACACGGAGATCCGGCATTCTGGACAGAGAAGAATATGGATATTGTGGAAAAATTCCTGAAAGCACACATGAATTAAGGAGGTGCAGACTATGAATGCTACTGTAATGGCCATTATTCTGGTATTGATCGTTGTGGCAACGGTTGTCACGAAGAAAGTACCATTTAACTTTGTATTATTTATTGTACCGATCATTTGCTCGTTACTTTTGGGCTTTAGCTTACAGGAGACAAGTGACTTTGTACTGGAGCAGTTCAGTTCGATCATGAAATCTGCGGGATTCATGTTATTGTTTGCATTTCTGTATTTTCAGAACGCTTATTGCGTCTGCCGACAGCGGCAAGGTGCGGTAGGCGTTTTTTGTTTTCAGCGGCATCTCAATGATCTTGCCGTCGATGCGCCCGATCTGCCGTTGAACCCGGAGGTCTCCTTTTTCCAAATCAATGTCCGACCATTTTAATCCGAGCAATTCGCCCCGCCGCAGACCGGTGGTCAGCTCTGTGTAGAAGAAGTCGTGCCAGACGGCGTCGTGTTTGATTGCCTCCATGAACTGTTCCAGCTGGTCATCATTCAGGATCTGCTTGGGTTTGGGATTTGCTTTAGGAACCGGGATATTCTCGGTGGGATTTTTGGCAATGATATGGGATTCCTTCGCCGCTTTCATGGCTTCGTGGAACATGGTGTGGATGCCGTGTACCATGCTGCCGGATAGCTGGTGACCGTATTGAGCGTGTTCCTTGACACGCCCCCGTGCTTTCAGAACTTCGTACATCTTCTGTACATCCGTCGGGGTGATTTTTGAAATCTGCTTATCTCCGAGGTATGGCTTGATATAGAGATCCGCGTACCTGCGGTATCCGTTCAGTGTGCTGGGCCGGATGGTTCCGGCCATGATCGCATCCAGCCAGTAGTCCATCCATTCGTTCAGGGTGAGCTTGCTGTCCTCGGTCAGGTCAACGCCCTGGTAGGCGATGATCTCCTGGCGGAGCTTTGCGGTCAACTCTTTTTGCGTGGGTGCGTAGATGTAGCGGAAGATGCTGTCGCCGTTTTCCTTATGGCCGATCACGATGCGGCCCTCCCAACGGCCATCGTCCTTTTTGCGCACCATGCCGTCACCGGACGGCCTGCGTTTACTCATTTGAATCGCCTCCTCTGTAGGAACTCTTCTTTGTTTACACCATCGCAGTTTTTGACGGTATTGTTAGCTGCTTTTTCTCTGTGAAAACTTTTCGCAGGCCTGACTCGTCTTCTGCCTCAAACCTGTGGTAAAGGGCTTTCATGTAGTCATGCATGGTGTGCCACCTCCTGTCAACGACACACAATACCGCAACCACTGCTGAATAGCCATCCCAAATGACAACAATTATCAGAAAATTATCAAGTTCAGAGTGAACTGCAATGGGCCGCATCCAATTTCGGATGCGGCCCATCTGAACTCCTCTTATGCATAGGGATTATGCGCTGTCGGATTGCCTACGAACATGTAACAGAAGGCTCTACCGTTATCGATGGTAACGCCGACGCCAACGGTATCGCAATTCGGGTCAATCATCGTTGCCAGATGGCCGGGAGAGTTCTCCCAGTTCGATACAGCCTTTTCGGGAATTCTATCGGGGGTCGTGACGGTGAACACCGTCAGGTTGGAGCCGAAGCCGTGGGGGTATATCCGTACCCAGCTGACAATTCGGAAGGGGTGCTTTCACGATTGTTTTGCGCCGCAACGGTCGATTCCCATTTTGATTTGCAACTCTGTTTGTGGTATGCTACAATGATCTCCAAAGATAGGAACGCTGATTTCCAGTACGATGCTATCGTATAGTGCATATACTGTATTTACAGATCGAGCGGAGAGGTCTTTCGTGTGAGCAATTATGAGTTTTCCCTCAGACAGGAAGTCCTGCTTGAAAAGGGGGCCGACATTCTCGGGTCACTTTTTCATTTTGCAAGGAATAACCATATTTCTCCCTCTGACAAAAAAGATCCAGTTAATGTTGTTTACGGTTTGGTATGGAACGCCAAGAGCAGCATCCTGGGTGCGGATACTGAGGCCGAATTGGATCAGATCGAAACGCAGTTTGATTTTGCTCGTAAATTTTACGCTGGTATTGAGGCGTGAGCAAAATGGGCATCCTGTGATTTCCGGAATTACCATTTGGGATAGAACACCGACAAAAATTTACGATAGCTGTGGGACTGCGGAGTGTCCATCCGAAGTATTACGTCAATATTGGAACAGACCTTGGCCTGATGAGGAACTTCAGGATATGCAACGATCTATCCTTCGACTGCGCCTTAAGGAGGAGGCCTGTCAGCTGAAGCAAAGCCCGTCTATCGACGAGTTAGAACGAAGGGTGCAAGAGGCGGCTATAGGCCCTGGACTTACGTTCAACACGATGATGTGATGGACTGACCGTGCTCTTCGCTCAGCAAGAAAGCTCTTTTGAGAATGGCGTTTTTAATCAACTGAAATTGTAGATAGCTCTCCCAGCAGGAGAGCTATCTTTTTTGCCTTATCAGGCTTCCTCCTTTCATGATTGTTGAGTTGCTTTGATGATTTTTTGCAAACACAACATGTAAAGGACCCAGAAAGAAAGGCACTAAAGGATTCGACGTTTTCAGACTTTTGCGAAAGCACGCAGCTCTAATGCATCGTCATATTCCAACTGCCATACTGCTGCTCCTCATGATCGTCCTCTTTGTGGCCATGGACGAGACGCTTCTCCCGCAGCTCTTGACGGCGCTTGCGGTCGATGTGGGTGAGCCCCGTGCCGCTCTGCGGCAGGGAGTTGTCCTGGAAGATATTTGCCATGTGATGGAGCAGTCTCGTCACTGCAAGGAACACCTCCGGCGCTGTCGAAGCACTCTGCCTTTCCAGAAGGCACTGCGCGTAACTGTGTCCTTGCTCCGCCGCCTGAGACAGCCATTGGATGCCCGCCTCTTTGTCACGCTCGACCGCCTTCCCTTGGAGCAGCAGCTTTCCCAACAGATACTGCGCATGGAGATTGCCGGCCTGAGCGGAGGTATAGATGTGATCCATAGCCTTGCGGGTATCTCTTCTTACTGATTCTCCCTTCAGATATTCCTTGCCAAGGCGGTAGGATGCATCGTGGTTTCCGTTGTAGGCAGCGTACTCCAGCCACTGGATGCCAAGCTCGGGATCATGGACGCTGGCATCATCAGAGAGATATAATTTTCCCAAAGCATACTGAGCCGCTACATATCCCTGCTTTGCCGCTTTGTCAAACCAGTATCGGGCCATCACCCAGTCCGGCGGCAGCAGCGGTCCGTCCCGATACAGTTCTCCCATAAAATACTGCGCATGGATGTCACCGTTCTCCGCAAGTTCCCGCATACTTTCCACGGCATCATCCCGTTCTGCCAGTGACGAGTATTCATCCTGAACGTCCATACGAAGCGTCCGGAAGTCCCAAGACACATCTTTGCCGTTGTCCACCTCATCGCCCTGACGCAGGTCCAAGGTTTCGTCCTCAAAGGTGATTTTCCCCAGCCGGATCGTCTCCGCCTCTTGGATGACCGCATTCTTGATTTGGCGAAACTCCTTCTGCCGGGACAGCGGCGGGCGGTGCCGCTCCTTCTCAGAATAGAAATCTTCCACCTGACCTTGCAGCTGCCACCACTGTTCGTAGCATTCGGCCACGGTCGGGAGCTGCTCCATCTGGTCCACAATCTCATCTACCAGCGCCTTTTGCTTCTTCGGAAGATAGCCATAGGACTTCTTTCCCTTGACCGTTTCCAATTGAAGTGCAAGCTCTTGCATGAGCCGCTCCGCCTCGGGGTGGTCGCAGATCCTGGTTCGCATCTGCTGGACCAACTCCCGCATGGCCTGCCGCACTTCCCGCACCAACTGGTCACGGGAAACCGTTTTCTGCTCATAGAGGTGGAGCATTTCTTGCTGGAAGATATCGTTGGTGAGCTTGGATTTGATTTGGCGGATGCCGTCCTGAGATAGATACGCCTGTCCCGGCTTTACGGACCATGCCATCATGTGCACATGGGGATGGTCGCCCTCATCATGGAAGGCAGCATACCAGCGGAAGTCCTGGGGCGGGATATTCATAGCGGCGGCGATGTCGTTGCGGTGGGCGCGGAGGAGATTCCTCCACGCCCTGGCATTGTCGTAGCCCAACCGTTCTGCGTCCTCTCGCTTCAGGGAGATGATGTGTGTCCACACGTTACCTGTGTAGCTCTCCAGTTCCGCCATGGCCTTGTCCAGCTCCACGCCATCTTTGTCACCGAAGAGACCATGGGAGCCCAGCCGTTCTGCCCTTGGCCGTGTTGCGATGTACTTCATGTAGCCATCCGATTTCTGAACATCGCTCCAGTTTTCCTCCAACGCCTGAGAGATGAACGCCGAAGCGTTGGCCTTGGTGGGGTGTTCTTGGTAGTCACCGTACTCACCCATCTCCTTTGCGTCAGGAAAATCCTTCACCAGTTTTGCGATAAGCTGTTCCTGCTTCCTTGTTGGCGGACGGTCATTCTGGATCAACTCGACCCGCTCACGGGTGGCGATGTATCTCATGTATCCGCCTGCTGAGTTGCCGCCTCCGCACTTGATGTACGGGCTTTTGACGATCAGTCTTGCCATCCGTCATCGTCCTCCCAGGATTCCCGCACCCGTCTTTCGAACGAGATGCGGCCATTGGTCTGTTTCACATTTCGGACGCTCTCCGCACGGCGTCGGCGCAGGTCCTCTTCACTAAACTGAAAACTGTCCGCAATGATCCCGGACAGCATATCCAACTCCACCGCCTGCTTGTAAGCCAGCGATGCCATTTTGTTTTCCGTTTGCCCCACCCGACCGTCCAGATAGGACTGGATGGAGGTGGGGAGGAACAGCCCAGCGTTGTTGGCACTGAGATAGTCCAGGTAGAAATCGATGGCCCGCTCAATGAATCCGGTGATGCTGCGGCTGCCATCCTCCTGATATCGTCGCTCCAAGCGTGCCTTTTTCTCAGGAGTGAGATAGAGGGCAAATTTTTCTTTCTTGCTCAAAATGAGCTCCTTTCCGGGGTATGACCCCTACTTTTTTCTTGTGGGTGTAGGCTTTCAGGGATAACGACCGCAGAAGTGATACAGGAGATCAGCGTGGACTTTCCCGCACCGTTGTTGCCCAGCACCGCCACGCACTCGCCCTGCTCCAGAGAAAAACTCACGTTCTGCAAAATGGGGCGGGAGCCATAGGCAAAGGAGAGGTTTTGAACTTCTATCATCGTAGCGCCTCCCCTCTGAAAATCAGCAGCAGGAACAGCGGCGCCCCCAGGAGGGACGTGATGGCGCCGATGGGCAGAATGGCGGGCGGCAGGATGACCTTCGCTGCCAGGTCGCCCAGGAGGAGCAAGGTGCTGCCTGCCAGAGCGGAACAGGGCAGGAGAAACCGATAATCGCTGCCCACGAACCGGCGGACGATGTGGGGGGCGATGAGGCCCACAAAGCTGACAATGCCCACGAAAGCCACCGCCACCGAGGCGATCAGGGTGCAAAGGCCCATGCTGATATAGCTCAAAAGATCCACGCTTACTCCCAGACTCTTGGCGGTTTGGACGCCGCTGCTCAGCGCGTTGTAATTCCAGCGGTTCCAGAGGAAGTAGACCAGAGCCGCCAAGGTGACCGTGTACATCAGCCGAATTTCCGACCAGCCAGGACGGCCCAGGTCGCCGAAGGTCCAGTAGACCACGGTGGACAGCTGCACGTCATCGGCGAAGTATTGCAGCAGGGTGGTGGCCCCGGAAAAGAGAGAACTGAGGGCCACGCCTGCCAAAATCATGGAGGAGGGAGAGGCAGACCGCAGGCGGCACAGGATAAGAATGACCGCCGTTGTGGCAAGCCCCCCCAGAAAAGCACAGAGGGTCACGGTGCCGGGGGAGCTGATGGTGACGGCAGTACCCGCGTTGGCGGCATTTTGGGCGCCGGCATCCAGGGCGATGATGGCGAGGGCCGCGCCGAAGGCGGCGCCCTGGGATACGCCCAGCGTGGAAGCAGCGGCCAGTGGATTGCGAAGAACGTTCTGCATCACGCAACCGGACAACGCTAGGGCGGCGCCCACCACGATACCCAAACTCTGTGGGACTTCTCCGATGAAGCGCTAGACTTTGACCCGATCTTCAAAATGAGAGAAATGCAGACCACTCTGTACAGCGACGAAGTGTTTAATGCGGCTGCAGATGCCTACAGAAAAGTGGTAAAGGAAAGGAGCGAGAAGAAAAATGGCTAATGCAAAAATGTACCCTGCCAGAGTAACGCCCAAGTGTATGCCTTCCGTGTATGGCAACACCCCTGCTATGCGTGGATATGAACTGCCGGGCATGGTCTCTGTCAATGTGCGCGACTTATTTCCCAACATGCCTGATGCCATTTACGAAGGTGATGACAGCAATCCCAAGTTGGTTGAATTGGCTACTCGTAAGGCTCTTGATAATGTCGACATGTCCAAGATCCATCATGATGACACCGTCAACCTGATCGGCTGCGAGCACGGTTTCTACATCTTTGGCGGCAGACCCTACATCCAGATGCTGAAGACCATCAAGAAAGTCGTGGAAGAGCGGACTGGCAACTACAATGTTCGCCTCAGATGCGTGATGTACCGCACCCCTATGGAAGGTAAAGAAGTTGTCGAATACTACAACCTGATGGAGGAATTTGAGGGCAATGTCGAGTATGTAGCTGCATATGACAAGGCAGTCCCCATCAAGACCAGAGTTGGTACGGTTTATGGCCTGGAGAAGTGCTACGATGCCGACAAGATGATTTTTGCGGCCTACGATGACCCGCGTGAGGTCTACTGCAGCATGTATTACCGCCGCGTATTCAAGGCATTTACCATGGATATGGCACGCTTTGAGACCCGTAACTTGTATCATCATGCTTTCGGTACAGCTATTGGTCATGGTCCTATTTCCAATATTGTCCCCACCGCTATCTACGACTCTGACTACGTTCAGAGCAAGTGGGTGTTTGGCACTATTTTGCGGACGACTCCCGCTGGTGTTTCCGGCATTGATGCAGATAATGACCTGTATGCCATCGATGATCGCATGATGGTCGAAAATCTGAAATGGTATCCTTACATGCATCAGCTGTTGATCTCCCTCAAGGATTACTCTATTGTTTGTGATGGCTCCCGGTGGCCCTACTACACCGCTGCTGCCGGTATCATCGCCGGGGTCAATACTGCAGGCTGGCAGGATCACTACGATATTGACAAGCGATTCAGCGCGCTAGATCTCAGAGCTCTGCCTACCAATGAAGGCTTGAAGGCCATTGTGTATAACCAGACCTGGGTTGGTATCAATGTTACCTGGCCGATGACCCTTCCTACCATTTTTGTAGGCAAGGATCAGTTGGACATGTGGATTGAGGACCCCAACAACAGAGGCATCGAAAACTGGAAGTATACCATGCTGGAAGACACTTTGCCTGACGCAATCAAGAAGGCAGCAGAGATTGCTGGATCCGATAAGGTCATCCTCTACGATGGTAGCTTCGGCTTCCTGAATTGCTCTCGTTCTGCAGCAGAGGAACTCTTCGAAAACGCCCCCAAGATCCGCAAGTGGGTGGATGAAGAGCTGTATCCCAAGTACATGAAACAGCGTGGTCTCGAGATTCCTGATTATATGAAGTAATCCTTGCAAGTTTCAAGCAACCAGCAGGCATTCTACTATGTAGAGTGTCTATTAGGAAAAGTAAATGAACCACAGCGAATTCACACTCATAAACAAAGGAGATGGGTTATGACTTGTTTTGAAAGCGCGCCCGCTAATAAGAAGCGCTTGACCCTGATTGCTGTCTTCGTAATGCTGTTTGCGTCCGTGATCCAGTCTGGTACTGACTCTGTGATTCTGGCACTGGCTGCCGCAGAGATCGGTGGCACCGAATACTATGCTTTGGCAAAATCCTTTTCATCCGTGTCTGCGGCTGTCCTGATGCCTATGTTTGCCTATTTGGGCGCAAAGGATCCTTCTCGCAAGAGAAGCCTGTTTATTTGGTCTGCTTTAGCCGGTGCGGTTTGCATCTTCCTTCGTGCAATTGCGACGCATATGGCAATTATTGTGGCAGCTGGCATTCTTCACGGTGTGTTTTCTTCCGGCCTCTATGTCATTGGTTATTCTATCATCCGAGATATTTATGACCAGAAGACTGCAGCAAAGTATCTGGGCTTTGTCGTTACCCTGAATAGCCTGGGCACTTTGATCGGTCCCATTGTTTCCGGCGCTATGATTGATATGCTGGGTTGGAGAATTGTTTGCCATATTATCTGGATCATTGCTCTGATCAGCGCATTGCTTGGCATGGCCGGCGTGAAAGTCTCCAAGGAAAATGCTGCGGAATTGGCTGTCGAAACGGGTTCCTTTGACCTTAGCGGTACGATTTCTCTGAGTGTTTTCCTGGGTGCGATCAGCATCTTCCTGGCACTGGGGTCCTCTCTGATTCCCTTTGGCAGCACCACCAGCAATATCCTTTTGGTTGTAAGCCTGGTTGGTCTGGTTGGGCTGATTCTCACCATTCGTAAGAAGGGTAACAATTGCATCATCCCTGTGCCGGTGTTGAAGGATCGGAATACCCTGATTCTGACGATCAATAGTTTCTTGATGAATTTCTCTCTGATTGCCATTTTCTTCTTTATTCCTTCTTACATCCTTTATGTGCTGAATGGTTCCGCTACGCAGTCCGGCCTGACCACTACACTGCTCTCTATTCCCGGCCTGTTCATGGGGCCCATTTACTCCAGAATGATTGCCAATAAGGGCAGTGCAAGGGGTGTTCTGACAATTGGCATGATTCTTCGCGTTGTGGTTCATGCCGCATTCATCTTCATCCTCAGTCCCAGTACCGACCTGATGGTGATCTATGTGCTGATGATTATCGCCGGGTTCTACCAGAGCGCCCATGTTTGTACGATGTCCACTGCGCCGCAGATCCAGCTTGCAGCGGACAAGCGCACTTATGGCAATGCGATGATCCAAGTAACCATGGCACTGGGTTCCTCCATCGGCTCTGCAGTTTACTCCATGGTGATTGCTGCCAAGGGTATTGTGGATGGTTTGAAGGTTGCTTTTGTGATCGCCATGATCGCTGCAATCATCGTACTGATCATTTCTCAGTTCCTGGTCAATAACGGAGAAAACTGATTAAAGGTACTTAAGCTGGTGGCATATCATACCGGTTGAGGGACAAGTGCATACTTAGTTCACATCTGTTTGATGGCACGGTATGCCGCGTAGACACAAAGACTTTGTTTCATATGGGCGGTTTTGCACTTTACATCCGTATGATCTCTTTTGGACGCCCAATCGCTAAGCAGATTTTCAACATGTTCCATACCCCTTATGGTGTTGAGTACAGCATTGACATGACTGTTTTCGTACACTACAATTTTACAGGAAATCTCGAATGGAGGCAGTTAAACGCAGAGTGTCTTGACATCTAGCAGGCTATGATGAAGTTGCTACTTAGGCCGTGAAGTCTTACGACAATCTACGCAAACTGTGCGGTATGGAGAACCTCAAGGAATTAGACGCAAATGAGTCCTACGCTGATGAAATCATTGAAAATCTGAAAGTTGACAAAACCTGGCCTATCAGCCCTGCCCGCCGAAGCTAGATGTTTTGCAGAAGGTTCTTCATGAAATCTGCTCATTGTAAGATGAATGCTGACAGGAAAAAACAGAACACTGAAAATTCTGTTCTCTATTCCTAGAAACCTTTTTAAACAAGGTGGAGTTTATGGAAAACAAACAGCAAGAATACACTTATAAATCCTCAAATGTAATGCCGTCTTTGGGCGAACGAATCAGTTATGGTGTTGCAGATTTTGGATATGCTTCCGCTTATATGTGGGTCAGCTCTTTCATGACCATCTTTTTTACCGATTATGTCGGTGTCCCGGCTGCGTCTGTTTCGGCGTTGCTGTTGGTAGTGCGCATTTTTGATGCAATCAATGATCCAATCATTGGTTCCATTGCGGACCGTACTAAGTCGAAATACGGACGTTATAGACCGTGGATTGCCGTCGGCGGAACAGTCATGTGTCTTATGATTGCATTGATGTTTGCCGTGCAGCCGACTTGGCCTATGGGTGTTAAAATTGCCTGGATGTGGATTGTTTACATTATGGTCACTGTAGCAGCTACATGCTATGCTATGCCTTTTAATGCCCTTGGTGGTGTCATCACATCAAATGACGCAGGGCGCGTTAAACTGTCAAATACCCGAATGGTGTGTTCTAGCCTATACGGCAGTTCAATCGTATAGTGCAGAGACTCGTACCTGCTGGATAGATTATAGCATCCGGTTCGTGCGAGTCTCTCGTTTGTAATAGAACTTGTTAATGTATCCTGAATAATAGAAAAAGCGTAAGTACACTCAATAATCACCTGCACCGGCGAAGTATCTTACACCACTCATGGTTGGAGCGTTTTTGTTTTCCGTAGTTCTTGGGATCGCCTTTGAAATGTACCCGGCTGCAAAAGTATCCGGAATGATGCCGATGGCAGCACTCGGGTCGGAATAGAGGCTTGAAATTTTTGGATGACATATAAAGTGTTGTGCTATGTCTCTAATCAGATATTGAGCCCACTTCTCTTTGATAACAGCGTATCAAAATGTGGAATTCACAAAAGTAAAATACGCAAGCGGTGAAATCTGGAGAAGCGACACAAACTAAAGTTCGTTTAGAAACGCAAGAGAGATTCTTGCGTTTCTTGGACAACATAAGAGAATTTAAAAGAAAGTTAAGAAATGCCTTGCGATTCTTCTTTACTTTTTGCTTGGCTTGTGTTATCTTGGCCCGTTAGTGGAGAGTGTCGCCATTTGGTTGACTATGCTGGATAAGCCACACAGTCCTAAATAGCGGTTTGTGACGGTGTGACTTAACTATTACTGCTTTTTATTAGGATGTAGAGATGAATGACCACACAAACAGCCACAGACCTGCGTGGAATATGTGGAAACGGTGGACTTAAAAGGTGCTGGAAATCAAATGAAACGGAACGGAAATGACCATAAACGAACGAAAAATATTATAAAAAGTTTCAAATGTCGGTTGACGTGCAGGGGGTCACAGGTTCGAGTCCTGTATCGTCCACCAAACAAATCCCTTAGAGCCGCAAGGCTTTGAGGGATTTTTTGCTGCGCTGAAATGATGGTTACCCTTCATCTTACCCTTTACAGAAAATCTTTGCGACCGGATTTTCCGCGTATTGGTGGATCGTGGTGCACAGTTCCTGTCCGATCCGGATACGGCCTGCGGTTAACAGGCAGAGCTCTTACAAGGCTGCCTGAGATAGAAACGCCCGGTATACCGCCAGTCCGTCCACCGTGCCCGTTTGGCAGTCCGCTGTCAGCCGTTCCGGGTGCCATTGGATCCCCCAAACCGGCAAGGTTTTGTGTCGGAAGGCCTCTACTACGCCGTCCTCCGCCCGTTGCAAAACCTCCAAACCGGTTCCCAGGCGGCCAATGATCTGGTGGTGGCAACTGTTGACCATACAGTGCTCTCCGTATAGCTCCCGCAGAAAGGACGGTGCATTTTGAACGCTGTGAAGCCGGTCAACGCCTTCTATGGCGCTGTGTCCTGGCCAGTCCTGCACCAGATCGCCGCCGAAAAACACATTGATGGTCTGCATTCCCCGGCATATACCCAGGACCGGCTTGCCAAGGGCCGTAAAATCCGCCAGCAGCTCCAGTTCCAGCGCGTCCCGTTCCGGCTCCAGATCCCGGCAGGCTGTGTTTTTCTGGCCGTAACGCCAGGATTCCATGTCCCCGCCGCCGGGCAGCAGCAAGCAGTCGCAGTCCGCCGGCCGGCTCCCGAAGCAGGGAATCCCTCCGGCACGTTCCACCGCCAGTGTATAGTTTTGGTAAGCTGCGGCATCACCAAGAATATAGACCCGCAGGGCCATAGCACTTCCTCCTTCTTCATCCGCACGGGTAAGATATGCTCATTCTATGCTGTGTTCCTTCGCTGCGCAAGTATTTCTCTTGCAATAGCCGTGAAAATATGTCATAATATCTAACGCAGTCCCCTTGGGGGTTGGACTTGACCGTCTGCGGGGGGGGCAAATAGGATCGCTTGGAGATGTACCCAAGTGGCTGAAGGGTCCGGATTCGAAATCAGGTTTCCTATGCGGAGTGCCAAACGGCTGAAACCCTTGGAACCATGCGGGTTCCAGCCGAGTTCAAATTGAATAATGTTGCTTGTTCTATCCTGTTGTTCTTCCCGATTTCCACCGGCTGAATTGGTCGGCGGGTCGGGACCAGGGATATAACATAAATTTGGAGATGTACCCAAGCGGTTGAAGGGTCCGCACTCGAAATGCGGTAGGTCGGCTCAAAACCGGCGCGAGAGTTCGAATCTCTCCATCTCCGCCATGAGGTCTGCCAGCGAAAAGCTGGTAGACCTCTTTCCTTTTTATGGAGAAACCGCCGATAGGTTTTGCAGCATGGGCGCCACAATGTCCTGCTCAATGGCTGCGGCGGATTGTTTTTTCGTGGCATATTGCAGATGCCCGTAAATATCCACCGTTGTTGAAATCTCACTGTGTCCCAGCCATTCTTTTACCTGTTCCATCGGAACACCGTTGGCCAGCAAAAGCGAGGCACAGGTATGGCGAAGATCGTGGAAACGAATGTGCCGTAAATTGTTCTTGGCAAGCAACTTCCCAAAGGTCGAGGACACATAGTTGGGTTTAATGAGATTGCCAATCACATCGACACAGACATATCCCAGATATTCTTTGTTGTAGGCGCGCCCGCACAGCTTGCGATTTTCTTCCTGCTGTTTCTTGGCCTCCAGCAACCGTTCTTTCAAAAAAGGAATCAATGGATAAGTCCGCAGACTGGATTTGTTCTTTGCCTTGTCCTTCTTAATCGTGACCCGCTCTCCCTTTACATTGCAGGTTGTTACCGTATGCCGAATGGAGAAGCAGTTATGGTTGAAGTCAAAGGCACTCCATTTCAAACCGATAACCTCACTGCGGCGCAGGCCGTAAAAAGCAGTCAGTAGAACTACCAGCTCGATCTTATGCCCCTTGATAACTTCAAACAGATTCAGGACTTCCGAATCCAGGTAGTAGTCACCCTTGAAGGGTTCAGGCTTGGAAATGATAATCCGGTCAGCCGGATTGCTTGGAATCAGATTTTTGTCAACCGCATAATTCAACGCCCCATGAATCAGAGCGTGGTAATGTTTAACGGTGGTCGGCTTGACCCGTTCCAATTCTTTCTCATAAAAAGCGAGAATATCTTGTTTGGTAAGGTCACAAAGGGCGACAGGATGCTCTCGGAAATACGGGGCGATGGGGTTGTTAAGCTGTTGTTCGTATCCCGAATAGGTCGAGAGTTCAATGGGCTTGCTGTCCATCACCCGTCCGGTAGCAGACTTGTACTTGTACTCAAGCCACTGGTACAGGAAATCCACAAAGGAAATCGCTGCGGATGACGGGCCAGACGGAGAAGCCGACTGCTGTGAGGCCGTAGCCTCCTGAAGCAGCTTTTCCGTCCATTCTTTTCGGATGGTGGGAAGCATATTGTTTGCCCAGGTCTTATTGCCCTTGACTTTCTTATGGGTGGGAATCCATTTGGGCTTTCTCTTACCGTTCTCATCGGTAAGGTTTAGAACCCAATAGAGATACCCTTTTTTCTCGGCCACATGGCCGGAGATTAGTTTGCTGTTTTCTTGCAGGTGTACCGCTGGCATACTGATCTGTTCCTCCTTTTGCGGTATTGAGTTCACCTACCAATGACACCTTTATTGTATCATCGGACAGAACAAAACTCCAGGTAAATCCGCGTCAGAATTGTTAACTTTCTGCGTCTATCCGGTGAAGATCGACACCATAGCCTGCTACTCCGCAAAAGTGGAGCAGGTGATTTTCAAATAACGAAGAATGTGGGCTTTGGGGATGCGGTAAGCCCGTCCAATTTTAAGGTACTCAATTTTCCCATCTTTAAGTAACTTGTACCCGGTTTTTGTACTGACGCCAAGCGCCTCACACATTTGACCAATGTCCATCACATCCGGGTAGTCTTTTAACATCAATCGGTAGGCATCTCTGGGAGAGAGTAGGCCGCCGTCATTTTCATACATTGTGAGTCCTCCTTTCGTTGGGGTATCCTATGCCGATGCTGATTGCCAGGGCTGCATCTACCTCCAGCATTTTTTCTTTACTGATACGCCCAATGTAACCACGGAGCCGCTTCCGGTCTATTGTCCGCAGTTGTTCCAACAGAAGCAGAGAGGTAGGCGCAAGCCCCGGCACATTCTCAAGTAGGATATGGGTAGGCAGACTGTTCTTCGCTTTTCTGCTGGTGATGGCTGCTGCAACAACGGTAGGACTAAAGTGATTCCCCACATCATTTTGGATAACAAGGACAGGGCGGATGCCGCCTTGCTCGGAGCCGACCACCGGGTTCAGGTCTGCATAGAACAGATCGCCACGCCGGATAGCCTTTCGCATAAACTGACCTCCTGAATATTAAGTAAGCCGGAAAACGGGGCAGGCCATAAGACCTGCCCCATTTCCGGCGAAATACAAAATCCGATTTGTTTTCTTGTTATGTGCCATTTGTCCTTGACACCCCGCACATATTGGGAAGTCATCAGTGACCGGCAGCGAACCGGCCCACGGGAATCTCACCCCTCCGAGGATCTCTCCGAGCTGCCCCCATTGCGTGATCCTGCAACCAGATGGTTTCCAAATGTTATGGACTACTCTGATCTTAAGCAGGGCTGTGGCTGGACAGGAGTACCATTATGCCCCTTTCCGGTCATGGCCGCGCCGGGTGCTGCCCGGTTTTTACAGGCTGCCGTTACTCGCTCATACAGGACAGGATTGTATGCAAGACCAATTATGATAATCAGGTGGGATCTGCTCATCATGTCCGTATATCATGGCGCGGCCCCTGAATCGGCTTTAGCTCTTCGAGCTGGAAAGGGGGGATGTTACTGATGAATGAGTATGCGGTTGTCAAGGTACAGGTGAAAGAAGAACACTCGAAAGAATGCCTTTCACCTATCGTCCTGAAACCGCAGGGGTGTCAACCCTGTGCCGCAAAATATTTTTTAAGTTTGGCAATCGCCAGGTTTATGGACTTGGCAACGGCTTGATGGCTTGTCCCTTCCATGCGACCGATCTGCCGGGTAGAGAGTCCCTGAAAAACATGAAGCCGGAATCGCCGTTTCTGAACCTCGGTCAAAGCGCCCACTGTAAAAAGCTGCTCCAGGGCTTTCCAGGCATACTTGCGGTTCTGTATGTCAACAACTCGTTCTTCCCATTCTTCATCCAGAGCGCGAGTGGCACAATGCTCCGTTTCCTCCAAACCGTGGATCGAAACATCCTTGCGGGTCTGGGCGCTCTCTGCCCGATCCTGCTCATAGTAAATTTGATCGGACAGGGCTTTCAGCTCTGCAAAGTCATGTTCCGTTTTGTCAGGATTCTCCTTCAGATAATCCTCCAGTGTGATTTCTATGATTTCGTTATGAAAGCGATAAACGATATTTGGGCTGTTTTTGTTTATCGCATAGTCGCTTTTGCGATAATTTTGCACCTCTGTTACCTCCGATTTGTTTTTTGTGGAAAACAAATCGGAAGTGGTGGTGCTCGACACCAGTGACCAAGTAGTCGAGAACAAATCAAAAAGCGGCCGAATCTGTAACTCAGTACAAATTCGACCGCTCCAAGTCGTTTATTAAAAAGTCCGCAGAAAAAGCATCTTTTGGCAGGTGGAGGCTTTTCGCTTTTAGAACAATACTCCCGGCCACCATACTTCCATATAAAGATGATTTTCTTTGTCTTGTAAGCCGTGTGTCGTGGTGCGTAAAGACAGCGGAACAGCATAATGCGCTTCTTGAGGTATTGCATAGTGCATCAGACTCCTGTCCATACAAACGGACGGCACACCGGCAGCATCACTCCCTTTCTTAATTCAAATATATGTATTTCTACCGACAGGTCAATGCTGCCGAGCCGAAATAAACCTATTCAGTTTAAGATCAACTCTGCATTGTCCGGTCATCAGCGATTATTCTTTTTTATGCGGATAAAGTCAGTAATCAGAAGTATCAAACCGATTATTCCAATCGCAACTATTACATAGCTTTCATGTAAAATTCCATGAAAGCCAAGAAAGCCACTAAATCCGGTTAAATGGACACCGTTTCCGGTCATTCCCGAAATAGGAAAACGAACAGAAAGTCGCCATAATACAAATATAATCAGCGCCGATATTCCAAACAAACTTCCTCCAAGCCACGTTCTCCATGACATTCGCTTGTTTCCTTTCAATGCAGATTCTTGTGGTGGGGTCGGCTCGGTAATATTGTCCTTTAACAAATAGTCAGTAGATACCTTAAAACATTCACTTAATGAGACGATTTTTTCCAGTTCAGGGGATGCCAAGCCGTTCTCCCATTTTGTGATGGCCTGCCTTGATACTCCTATTTTTTCTGCGAGTTTCTCCTGGGACAGTCCCATCTTTTTTCGTTCCCTTTGAATCTTTTCGGGTAACTTCATAGTGAACCTCCTCACTTTCATTCTATTTTTTCTGTGGTAGCCACTCTACCACCCCACCTATGTCAATTCGGCAACCAGTGGTAGCAATAAAAAAATTATGAAATATTGCAGAAAAGCTCACCGAAACGGTGAGCTTTTCTGCGATAATCAATATTGTGGGTAGCTGCCTATTTTGGTTCTTCCCACAGATGCCCACACATTTTCATAGAGAGAATCTATCCTTCGTTTTTCCCAATCGCATCCGCTAATTGACCACTGACGGCATCTATGTAGAGATATACCCCGTCCCGATCACAGTGGTACAGGTTAGAGTAGCTTGTGCTCTCATTCGGGCTGATGGGGTTGGGCTCTACCACTTCAGTGGCCTCCAACAGACCGACTCCTGACTTTGCAGCAGCAGAAAGTGCTTTTTTCAGCACAGCAATCTGTCCATTGCTCCAAAGCCCCTCCAGATCTTCAAGGACTTTTGGGTCCTGCTCCATGTCTTTGAGAAGTTGTATAACTTGATCTGGAGACAGATATACACCGGAGCAATAGTTTTCGATGATTCGGTTCTGCATGGGGTTTGGAAAGGAAACAGGAGTGATTTGTTCCCATGAGGTGAAGTACCGCGCATATTCTGGCTTTTGTTCCACCAGGAACGAAAAGGCACTACCTCTGGTGTAATAATAATCTCGGAAAAAACCTTGGATTACTGCAATATAGAAGCCGTGGCTTTTGTCAAACAGCTCGTTAGATTCCGTTTCAGCCCCAACGCGCAAGGTATTCAGATATTTTTCGGCATAGAAATCCTCCATTCCATGCTGCGCGGCAAGGGCCAGCACTTTTTCCTCCTGTCCCTGCTGTATCCAGGTTAAGGGAGTAAAATACCATTCCCGCATTTCCTCTGGTGAAATCGGGTGAAAACTCACATCGTATCCCACAAAAATCCTCCTTTCAATCCCACCAGAAGTACCAAACAGTGGACTGCCGCAGCACATCGGCCAGAGCGCCCACGGTGGCGTCCTCCGGCCCCTGGTCAATCACATCGGGACAGAAGCCATACAGTTCCACTGCTGCATCCATAGCCTTCTCCTCGGGAACGGGAGCCGGGAGCAGGAACTCCAACTCGTCGTGGCTCATGGCAGCGGGCACCGCCCCATGCTGTTCAAACCAGTATTTCGCAACTGCCATTAACTCTGGCGTGTTAGGACATTCATTCCAGCCACCAAAGGGCAGATAGGCAAAAATCTCCCAAGGATTCTTCACGGGGATTTTAGCCAGAATGAGAGGATAGGTCATATTATTATCGGAATTCCAGTAGCTTGAAAAACGACGGTTATCATATCCGCCCTCCATCTCGCCCAGGATCTCCTCATCCCAGTCCATATCGTCATCCTCGGCTTCTTCCTTGCGCTGCCCAATCATTTCCTCCAGGACTGCCTTACTGTTCTCGACAGGGGCGGAGAGCATTTTCTTCCGGTATTCGGCAACTTTGTCCGGGTCGAAAGCAAAGTCGTCCTCGCCATCGCTGTCCGGGTCAGAATTCATAATCAGGCATTCCCACAGGATTTCGTCATCCGCCTTAATCAGAACCGGCACAAAGCCCTCTTTGACACTTTCCCGTTTGGCATAGTTATATGCCGACATGATGGGGTCATCATCCGTCATTGAGGGGAAATAGGTACATTCACAGTCCAGATATTCCATCATGGCTTCCGCAAGGTCTGAAGGCTCCAGAGTGGCCTCATCGAAACTCTGTCCCTGCCAGTTGGCGAACCGCTTTTCCATGACTTTTGCCATAGCCTGATAATAGTTTTCATCAAATGGGATGAACAGATAGGCTTCATCCTGGAACTTATCGGAATAATATTGCTCTGAACCGAAATACTCCAAAGCATAGTTATCAATGTCGCTGGGGAAGTACGGGCTATCCGCCTCGCCGTAGTAATATCCAGCAAAGGCTGCGCCCTCCTTGTTGAACAGCGCCCCAAAGAGCTGTCCTTTCAGCTGGTCCCGGATAAAGCCACGCAGATCGGCGCGGCTCAGATCTGCCATAAACGGCTGCACCTGCTCCCAGTACCGCTCCATAAATTCCGCGCTCATCAGATCATGCTCTATGCACCAGCGCAGATAGATTGCCATGTGGTTGTAGGCATTGATCTCATTCACCGGCAAGCCCTTTTCCTGAATGGATTCCAGGTGCCATGCGGCATCGTCCATATCGCCGGTGAATTCTTCCTCTGCAAGCGTTCCTCTGGTGATGGCATTCTGGCGGGTGGGATTAACCACAAAACTGATGCCTGCCATTTTTTTAAGCAGAGCGTCCGCATCATGCTCCATCTTATACTCCATCTCATTCCGATAGAGCGGGATCACCTGATAGAAGTTGACCTCCTCGCCGCTCGGCAAAGTGCAGACTTCACCTCCGTTCCAGACAACATCCTGCGGACCTACCAGAAGTGCGGCGCAGAGTTCCGTATCCTCTGCAAACGGCGATTGCTTATCCATTGTGTGGCCAAAGCCCAGCCAGGTATCGTTGGAAATAGGCAGGCGTGCCAACACTTTCAAGAGACCAATCGGCCAGTACCACCGCTCATCCTTCAGGGATTCCTCATCCAGTTTCCAATCCGGTGGCAGAGCGATGGCCAGCTCTGCTCGCTCCAGCTTGTATTCCGCCAGTTCCTCCGGCACATTCATCCGGTGAGCACCCATGCCCATCGTTACCAGTGTGTAATAGTCCCGCTCATCAGAGGGAGGAACAACGCAGATGTCCACATGGATGTCAGGGGAAACCAGCTCATGGAACACATTCTCAAACTCACCAAAGGTGTTTTTGATGTGCTGCTCTATCGCAGACATCTCATCCTCCGAATAAACCTCCGGCTCGCTGTTTTTTCTTGAGGACCAGAAGGCATCCGCCTTCGTGCCGTCCGGGTTCAGGAAAATCTGAAAATACTGATCGTCTCCCGGCTGTTGATAGACAAGACCAATGCGGCGGGTCTGGTCCACAAACACACCTGTTAGAATGCCCTCTGGTTCTCCTTCAGGGGTGTGGGTTAGCCATTCACCGCTGTCCAGCCGTTCCTTGAGCTGCCGCAGCCAGTCGGTTCTCATCTTGGAGAGTCCAGCTTCGTTCATACGGAAGGAAAGCTCCACAAGATGTTCCTTCACCGGGTATTGGAATTCACAGCAGGGGGAATTTTTCTTATAGCTATACCGCTCTGGGTGGAACAGTTCATAAAATTCGGCAAGTCCCGCTTCGTCCACCCGAATGCAGGCTATGGCGCATTGTTTATCATCCGCATTCTCGTCCAGTCCCCGCTGGAGCGTTTGGTCAGCATAGGGATTGATCCAATGATATTCCATCTGTTCCAGGGTGGCTCCGGCTTTGATCTCTTTTTTTAAGGTCAGGAACTCATAATCTCCCGGTTCCAGTTTTAATCCTTGCTTGACGGCATCCAGCGCACCGGATTTATCGCCAAAATGCGCCCGTAGCTTGCCCAGATGGAGCCAGATCCAGGGGTAGTCCGGCTCCTCCAGAGCGCCCCGCTCCGCATATTCCAGTGCTTCTTCCAGCCTGCCGCAATACATCAACGCCACAGAATACCGGTAGTACCAGGTAGCGCAGCCCGTGGCGTTTTTCTCCGAATCCTTCATCCATTCCGCAGCGCGGTAGTAGTGGATGTAATCGTCCAGGTTAAGGCAGGCAAAGGCATACCAGAGGGCAATCTGTAAATCCTGGTGAGCCTGTTTTTCGCTGAATCGTCCTTCTTCTACGCCGCTTTTGATAAAATTCTCCAGCCAGTCGAGCATTTTCCCAAAGTAAGCGGCAGTTCCTTCGTCAAAGGACTCCAGTATTTCAATATCCTCTGTCGAGAGCAGGGAGCTAGTTTCCTCATGAATATCAGGCTCCGGTTCTTTCTCGTCCAGTAGCGGCACACCGCCCACATCCCGCCGAAATGCGTGGAAGTGAGCATAGGGCAGGTCGCTTCCCTCAAAGAATGCCTGTGCCGCTGTTAGTACAGCGGGCAGATCCCAGGCGATAAAATCCAGATACCCACAATACAGACCAGTGGCCCCACCCAGGAAGGTCACGGCTTCCTCTCCTGCATCCCGTAGGATGGCATCCCGCAGGTTATCCCGGAAATCCAGAATAGCTTTCACTCGTTCCTCACCGGTAAAACCGGACAGCGGGTACAGGAGGAATCCAGCGGCAATGCCATCCTTGTGGTACTCATCCACCATATCACTGCGGGCAGTCAGGTAGTCGTTGATGAGCACCGGCAGGCGGCAGCTTCCAGTATAAACATCCAGCCGCCAGTCAGCCTCCGGGTCCTCCACCGGTTCCAGTTCATAGGCAAGATAACTGTTTTCCAAGTAGTCGCTGCCATCCCGCCAGAGAGAAAGCCCCATGCTTTGCAGCAACTCCGGCAGTTCGGAAAGCAGCTTGGCCGGTTCGTCTTTCGGTTGAGCATAAACATCAAACCCAGCAACAAAGGCGATAGCGGAAACTTCTCCGATGGTTTGATCCACCAGCATAGAGAGTGCCCACCAGACCTTGTCTGTGTCCTCTTTCAAGATCGGGGTCAGCTTTTCACAGTAAAGGACCAGACTTACCTGATGATCCTCTGTTTCCTCTGCCCACATCTGCACATCCTCAGCCCGAACTTCAATCTCTCCAGCTCGCAGCTCGAACCCCTCACAGGGCTGGCGGCCTACCCAGATATTCCAATGCTCAAGCACCGATTCTGGGGCCTGCTTCTGGAAGTACACCAACGGGAACAGGCGGGAGCGAAGCCCCTCTGGACTGAGGATCAATTCATGCTTTTCGCCATTGAAGCCCAGCTCGAAGGAAGTATCACGCAGGGCCGTCTTGAGTGCATTCCCGCATTTTTCAACCAGTTCTTCGCCGCGCTGGTGTGTTTCGTCCGTATCTATGATTTGACGCAGTTCTGCCTCAATCTGAGAAAAGGCTGCCCATGCTTCCTGCGTCCTTTCACGGAAGTTCTTTTCAAAGCGGGGCAGGGACAAACGACGGCGGCAATCGTTTATGTACTCCTGAGTATCTTTGTCTCCGGGGCGGGCTTTCAGGGCCTTTTCAAAGTAACGCAGGGCGGGGCCTTCCTCATCCAGACAGTAATAGGCCAAAGCGATTCGATAATTCCAGCAGTGATCTTCGGCAAAATACTCCTCATGGGGAGCCAGAAGTTCCAGCGCCTTTTCAAAAGGCTCCCGTTCTCCTATATGTGCAACGGCAATATATGCCTTGGCCAATTCGCTGTCCAGTTCCGGGGTGCGCTCCTCGGCAGGAATCGCTTCCAGGGTGTCGATTACCTTCTGCGCTTCATCCTGTTCAAACCATTGCTGGCATTGTTTCAATAAATCCATATCATGATCTCCTTTTCCATCTTCGGTAGGGATAGGTTTCACTAATAAGCAGAGCTTGTAATTTCAAAGCTAAAATTCATATCTGCATTTATGGTGGCTTCTTCATTTGTGGCTGGTTGTATCACAAACTCAAATGTAGGTTCATAGTCCCCGTCCTGCAAGGTTTCTCCCCCCAAAATCTCGATATGATACCAGCCATTTGCAAGCTCAATCATCGGCTTCTTATGCACTCTATAGTAAGAAATCAGATCTTTCACCTTTTCAGGCGTAAACTGTTCCAATATTGGCCATGTAAAAAGCATCAGCATATTATGATCTACTTTGAGGGAATAGCCACTTTTTCTAAGCTGCAATCGGTTTCTTTCTTTGCACAGCTCCGGTCTATCACCAGAGAGATTGAACAATATGGTATAGGGATAGTTTTCAATACCGGTCATTGGGATTACAATTCCTTCGGCAAATATCCTGTCGCCGCTTTCGTTTGTGGTAAACTCCATCGCTAAATCATCTGAAAGATGATTTGCCTGCTTCCAGTCCTCCAGCAACAAAATGTCACCAAGGAGAAAATAATTAACAAGATCGTTTAATACTTCCGTAAACCTATATATCATCCATTATGCCTCCCTTACAATCCTGTCCGTTGCCAGCCGTCCAGCCGCTCCTGCACCGCGTCAATCATCCAACCCTTGCCCACGCGCTTCATGAGAAAGCGGCGGTCAAAGCTGGTATTTTTCTCTCTGGTGTAGATGTAGAGCTTGTTCTTAGTGATCTGTTCCGCGTCAAGGAATTCTTCCCCGTTGTAGGTGCCCTGGGCGCTGTATGAGAGGGCCAGAGGCCGGTAGCCCAGACGGGGCTTTTCGCTCACATACTTCTCCCAGATCGCCAGCAGGCGGGGCACAGCCTCGGCATCTTCAAACCCAACCTGCTCCATGTACTGCTCCCATTCTGTCATTTCGGCAAAGAAAGCGGACAATACATTGCGGCATTCCGACGCTGCCTGCTCATCCAGCTGGAAGGGCTTTTTGGCCTTTTCCCGCTGGAGCTGGGAGAAGTGTTCCATCTGCTCCTTGGTAAATTGCACATGGGCCACCGGATGGATGTAGTTGTTGCCGGCGATGGCCAGCAGACCCTCGTATGTAACGGCGGTATGGTCGATCTGGATGTGGGAGAGCTTGGGGATGGAGGCCGCCTGGAGCAGACCGGCATCATCCAGCCCGGTACGGTTGAGCGTCAGAAGGTCCAGCTTGCAGCCTTGCAGAGCGGACAGACTGCTGCCGTGGATGGCGGCGTTACCGTCCAGCAGCAGATAACGCAGCTTGGGCATAGCGGAAAAAACGGGGAAACAGGCGTCAGTGAGCGCACCGTCCTCCACGCCGAAGTTGACCATACTTTTATGCCCGGCAAAGGGGGCAAGCAGTTCATCCGTCACCGGATACCCTTTCACATGGAAGCCCACCAGGGTGTAACCGGCCAACCGCTCCATGATCTCTGCGGTCAGCTTCGGGACTTCAAATTGTTTCTCTCTATCTAAGGCCAGGACACCATTTTCCCAATCCGCTGTCCGCGCCCGTTTTGGCCATTCCATAGCTTTCCTCCTTACTCCTGTGCTCAATCTGCTAACATTTCATGGGGAAATCTCTTTTCAAATATCCCAGTCTATGAAATCTTCACGGTTCAATACAAAGTGTTGATACAGGCACTTCAAATTTTCCTGTTCATCCCGTGAGAGCTTCGCCCCGTTTTCATACTGTAAAGTGTCGGCATACAGGATAAAGCCATCCACTTTTCCTGATGAAGCCCGAAACTCACCGTTTCCAATAATAGCAACATCGCCACATACAAATGTAACCGAAGAAGAAGTGGTATGGATTTTCATAATTGCTTTGATCATGACTTCCTCCAAAAATCACATCATTGTGTACTTTGCTCATTTGGATTGTCTTTAGCGGGCTCCAATGCCGATGAATCGCACCTGCACAACGCAGCTTCGACCTTACAGATTGCGGATATATGCTTGATCTTCCAGAAACTTTTCCAACGAAATCTGCTGCTTTTCGTACATCAATCCCCAGCGGTCAAGAGAGTTTTCCAGCGGGGCGGTTCCGGTATCAAGACCGGAATAGATCAAGAGCGGCAGTTCTTTCAGCCTGTCTTTTGTCTGCTGAAAGCTGCTGTCGCCAAAATGCTGTTTTAGAAACACCAGAGCCTTTTTGGTGTCGGAAATCCCGGTTACAATCAGGCGGATGTAGTGATAGGGATATGCTGTTTCATATTCCTGCGTTTTGGGTACATCCAAAACGCTTTCGAGAAAATCTTCCAAACAATCAAAGGCAGGCTGAAAGTCCCAAGTTCCGGCGCCATGTTCTGCCCAGAACACGGCTGTATCGTTCCGTCGCAGGTCCAGGCAGTATGGATCACCAGCATCAGACGCAATCACCACAAGATGCTCGTCCCAATCTTTAATTACCTTTTGTTCCACAGGATTATAGGCGTATCCCTCCTGGCCCTTCACAAGGGTATCCAGTCCCCACAGTTCCAGGGCCTCATAGGTATCATTGCTCCACACGGTTCGCAGTCCACAGCAGCGCTCCAACAGCATCCAATAGTCTGCCGGAAGTTCCCAGCGTCTGCGGATCTGGCTCTTATACTGCTTGGACATGGCTTGCTCCATCGCAGGTATATCAATTTGTCTTAATAGCTCGTCCAATAATTGCTCCAATCGGCTTTTCATCAATATCACCTCTCATTTTCGGGTGATACTATTCTCCACCCGGATGTCTGCACCCGGATAACAGGACGGAAAAAGTCATAGTCATTGTGAATCTCATTATCCTCCCGAACCTCCGGTTTACAGTGAGGGGAACAGGGTAAATATCCAAGCAAAGGACCCATGCCACCGCAGACATTGCAGCCGCCGTCGCCGCCGCAGGTGGTCAATGTTTTCCCGTCTACCAACTCCCGCTTATAGGGGTCGTAGGCGATAGACAGGCCAAAGAAGTTGGGCTGCTCCATGTCGTATGGCTTACCCTGATCTTCCCCGTTTTCAAAGTGGTGCAGTTTCATCTTGTGGTCCAGTCCATCCCCCCAGGGAAACAGGGTGCGGCATCCGCCCCCGCACAGATAGGCCCACTCATCCGGCGTGGGAAGGCTGGCTGCCAGCTCCCACAACAGGGACCGCTGAAATTCCGGGTAGGTCATTGGATGGCACAGCCACGCTCGCCAGCTATCACCATTGCGTTCAAAGCGGACAGTTTCGTGTATTTCAAAGCTCTGGCTGTTCTGGCCCGCCCACTTCTGCAAGTTCTCCAGCCAGTCGGGGTGGGCGGTGATGCGTGGATCGTTCATGGGTACGCTTTCCCAGCCAATTTCCTCCAGTTTTCTGCCCACGAACATGGGGGCGATGGTCACCTGGCGTACTGGGGTCATGCCCTGCCTGAGAAATTCCTCCGCAGAGCCCTCATATTCGATTTCCGCAAAAATATCCGCCAGTTCCTCTTGGTTGGCCTTGTCCATTCCTTGGACAAAGCTCTCCCAGCCAAGAATCACGGTATCGCCCGGGACAAAGACAAACTCCCGGCCACCTTTTTCAAATAGGCCGGTGGTGCAGCTTTGTCCCCAGCGGGAAAAGGCGTATAGTTCCTTGAATGTCAAATGATAACGAGTCGCCAGCGTCTGCATCAGCCAGAGCTTATCGGACAGTTTCAATGTATCAAATTGTGGTCGAAATAAATTCTCGTTCATAACAAGACCTCTTTCAATTTGCTCCGGCAGACTGTGATTCCTTTTCCACAAGGCGAACCGCCTCCGTCAACAGCTTGGGAAGCTGATTCCTTTCTGCTGTTTCATACTGCTGGACTGGATGCGTCCAATCAAAATTTTGAATGATAGAAATGATGTATCTGTCCTGATACCAGCCCATATCCAGCAGAAAGCAGTTCGGATATTCTACTTGCAGCATATCTTCTTTTTGCGTGATATCCAAAAAGATAATCTCTCCAGTGCCAAAATCCATCTTTGACCAGACTTGCACGGCAAAATTCCTCCTCACGATTCTCCGAAATGCTCCAGGTACAACTTCCGCACGGAATAGGGACCAACAAGGGTCGTTTCCTTTCGGCCATTCCAAGAATACACATGAATTTCGCCTTCATCCCCAATGTACCGCTGTTCCTCAAAGGGTGCGGGAAAGGGGAAGCTTTCTACAATGCTCCAATCAATCTTGGGCTTCAGCCCATCAAACTCCTCGCGCTTGAGCCTTTTGAAATTGAACACCAAGGCCGCTCCAATTCCATCGAAAAGCAAATCTGCGTATTCTCTGGGGGTAATATTCTCGCTCACATTGGCAGCTTTGATGTCCACATTCAGAACCTTGTCGCCGCAGTTTGTCCATATTTTATTGGGAGAGAACCAGGTAGTCCGATCTTTGCCGCCTGCAAAGTCCTCGCGGAAATAGCTTCTGTTGGCGCTGTCCATCTCGACCCCTTCCCGAAGCAAGCCGTTGTATGAGGAAAGCGGAAAATATCGGTGTTTTGCCGGGTCAAACTGGTCAAACGAAATGTCCAACAGATACCCATGCTTCTCACTACGCATAAGCTTGTGTGCCTTCACAATGTTTTCTTCGATGAAACTCCAAATGTACTCGTCCACATGAATAGATACACGAGGGCGACTGAATAATGTGATTTTGTAGTGATCCTCTCTGTCCATTCTCTCCGTATTGAACCAAATACGATGAATTTTAACCATAGTTATCCCCTCGCGTGATTTCTGCCAACGACACTTCTGTTTCCGCCTAAAAAAGTAGTTCACCGAAAAACAGCCTGAGAGTTACGGCAGATAATGATTCAAGCTGTGGCTTGCTGAGAGGAGTGTAGTGAAGGACGATTTCTCCATACAACTCCGTGTTGATGTGGTGTTCTTCCAGATACCGCAGAACCTTTCGGTTGTTCCGCACGATATTTAGACGAAACCTGGTATTATCAAGGGCATATTCAAAACAGTCCGGGTCAATCAACTGACCATTGGCTGGATCATTCATTTCCAAGCGGAGTGCTTCCGCGCCGGTCTTGCGGGAGAGTGTAAAGTAACCATCCTCCAGTTCAAAGAACAGGCAGGACAGCCCTTCCTCATTGTCCAGCTCCCAAGTCATTCTTTTTGCAAATAATTCCATCATTTTACCTCAGACTGCGTTCCAGTCGCACAACATTTCATTCTGCGTGACCCGGCGCAGTTCGTCCCGTACCTCCATTAGAGCAAAACCCAGCAGGTTTTGCCCCCGCCACTTCATCGGGTCCTGCGCCTCCAGGGAGTTGGCTGAAAGCCGAATGCCCCAGATGTTATCGTAGGGACTGGCCTCCGCCAGCACACTATCTCCGGTGGAGAGGAGAAATTCCCGCAGGTTGCGGTTCTGGCTGAATTTGCACCAGTTGCCATTCAATACAATGGCGTATTTGAACTTGTCCCATACCTTCTGGTCAAACCTCCGCACCTTGCGGCCCAGGGCCTTGATCTGTTTCGGGTCGCTGCATTTCAAAATTTGCTCCCGAATCTCCTGATCGCTGAACAGTTCCGCCTTGCCTGCCATCATATACTGCTCCATACAAAGATAGGTATTGGCAACGGACCAGAAATCCTCCATCCACCACTGGCTGAGACAGCTTTTTGTCAGCTGGCCGTCCTCGGCAGGCTGATGGCCCAAGAACAGACACAGTTCCCGCTTTCTCCCCATGGAAAATTCCTGCTGGAGCCACTGGCGAGTGTACTTAGGGCTTCCTTCCGGCTGCCACGCATTCACCCAGAAGTCCCCATGTTCCAGCACTTCGCTGCTATCTTCGTCATCCCACCAGCCCTTCCAGGTTACCGGCTCGGGAAAGAGGGTGCGGTATTCTGTCTGCTCATCCGGGGAGAGGGTGTCCAGCCAATCGCCAAATCGGTATATGTAATCCTCCCCATAGCCCATGCGCCAGCCAATAGAGTATCTCTCGATCTCCCGGTGGGCCAGCCAAGGGGGAGGCATTATTTTCTTTTCCTGTAATGCCATATCATTTTCCCTCGTCTCACAGCAATTAAGTTCTTGTTTTCCTACCATATAATCAAACTTCCGTCTGTTGGTAAGATTGGAACTCCGTTTTCATTTTCCAGATTCGTTTCATGCGATGCAAATCTTCCACTCCAGCCAAGCACGATATGACCATCCTTGTAAATATCAATGATCCGGCTGAAAAATAGAGGGAACTGAGGAAACCTTTCAAGGAAGTATTGTTCAACCAGCAAATATTGCACCATTCGGCACAACTGAAGATCTATACTGTCAGGAAAGCCATAATCACGAAGGAATCTTTTTTCCACCGAGTTTAGATCGAGGCCATTTGCCTTCAATGCTCTTTTTTCATAAGTGCGCCAACTGGCCTCCACACATGGCATGAATTCATTCTGGTAAAACTTCCACCCAGCCGTTTGCAGAATAAAGGTATCTGCACGACAAATGCCTTCTTTGAACAAATTCGTAAGGCAGACGGTTCCTGAGTAGTTCTTTGTATGCAGCAGTAGTTTTTCTGCTCGTTTTGGGTCCTTTTCCTGAAGATATGGGTAATACGATGGTTTATCATACGGAACTCCACAACAGGAAAACCAGGGTATTTCATCGAAAGAACAAAGGGTTTCATTCATTCCTTCCGTAAATACAATCTTTTTCTTGAAAAGCATACTCAGCCCTCATAACTACTCCAAGGTCATTTCACAAAGAACCAGCTTGTCTTTCTCATCGCTGAGAAATGCCCGATTTCCCCATACATCCAGCACATGGAAGGAAGCGTATCCACGGGGCATGGCAAGGTCGATCAGCACCAAATCCGAAAGGCGCAGCACCTTTTGTTTACCCTTCCAGTCATCATTCTTAAAAATGGGAGATAGGATCAGGCAAGTCCTGTCACCGGAGAATTTTCCGCGCATCCCGTGTTTTCCGGGCAGGCGGCTTAAATTATCTTTGCCCCACAGTTTCTTTTTGAATAGTCCGTTTTCCTCCAGTTCCAGATACCAATAGTAGCCCATGAGAGAAAGACCCGCCGGATTGATGGTGCTGCTTTCCAAAAAGGCATAAAACTGTCCGTTCTGTTCCAGTATGGAGCCAATCATAGGATAGTTGTAGTGAAAGTCTGCCTGGGCAAAATTGCCGCCAGCTCGCTCTACCGCCGCCAAATGGGTCTGTCGGGTTCCTGCTTTGCTGTATACGCAAGAGCCGCTTTCTGCCCAGTGTGCAGTCATGGTTTCAAAGTCTACCGTCAGGCTGGTAAAACTGTTGGTCGCATCAGCGGAGTTGTCCACTCGGCACACAATAGGGAAAACGCCCTGGCTTCCGGTGACTGCCACCGGCTTGGGAATACCCTGGGCACACCAGTTATCCATGGGGATCGGAATCCACTCTCCATCCATCTGCGGCATCCACCAAAGGGATTTACTGGCCGGGCAAACCAACAGTATTCCTCTGTCGCATGAGAGCAAGACAGGATCTTCCCAAACATCTTGCTGCTCTTTCGGCTCCGGGCTGGGAATCCACCTGGAAACTTCGCCTTTGACCCACAAAACGCCGCTGCACTTTTGCACGAGATGATAGGTCCAAAACACAATTTCATCCTCGCTGCGGGCTACCATACCTTTGCATCCAGTCGGGCTGTATTTGAAGGAAGTTCCCGTCAGTTCAAATTCCTCGAACTCCCAGTTCTTTATCACTTTTAGTTTCGCTTTCATGCTTTCACCTCACAGCAAGTCTACCTTGATACCGCACCGTTCCAGAACGGGCAGCACCTGTTCCGGCTTGGAGGACATGAGGGTAATATGTTTGAGATTGGGGAACTGGCGCAGTTCCGCCTCCGTAATGGTATTAAGATCAAAGGCTCCATCCTCGCCATCCCAGAACGGACAGAGCTGGGTATAAATCTCGCTGCCGCCATCCATCTCGATTTCTGTGACCTCCGGGGCCAACCGCTCCGGGACAGGGTATTTCTCCAGCCACTTCCGAATCTCTGGGATGGGTTCATACCCTTCCGCGTCAATGTCGATCTTGCGTCGGCTATACTCTCTGGCAAACTCATGGGCATCCAGTTTAGGAGCCAGTAAGCCTTTCTCGTACATCAGGACTTCCATGACCGCCAGCTTGAAGTTGAAGCTGGTAAAGGTGAGCACTGGTTCAGTCGGCTTGGATAACTTGTATTTCTGCGCTTTCGCCGCCTTATTCTCTGGCTCTTTCCAGCTGATCTGCACCATGGCGGAGAGGGCCTCCAGCTTTGCTTTCTGCGCTGACTGCTCCTCTGAAACAGGACCCGGCAAGCGGGTATAAACGGTAAAGCCGCCTAATTTGAGGGTATGGGCAAATCCGGCGAAATCCTTCCAACTGGCCTCCCGGTAGTCCTTGGACCCGATCCAAACCGTTCCGTCAAATGTCTGCCGAACCGCATACTCTCCCTGTGCCGCTACCCGGACACCAAGGGTTTTGATGGTCTGCTCATCTTCATCTAACCAGCCCTGGAGTCCAAGCTCGTCCCACAAAGCAAGTGCCTGGGTATAGGGACTCTCTCGGCCTGTAATGGGGCTTTTCCGTGTTCCATTTTGCAGGACAATGCGGGCAGGCCCCAATTTTTCCGCCAGCTGCGACAGGGTAAACGGCGGCGTAAATACCGCCCCCAGGATGGTCAGGCTGTCTTTTTTGAGAATGATTTTTTGCTCTGTGGCCTTGGGCGGTAGAAAGATGGGCAGATTCGGGTACACTTCTTTGTACTCCCGCCATTCCAGCTTTTTGGGCTTGTTTGCCGTCCGCAGGAAGCCCCAGAGGTCGATGGGATAACGAAATACCGGCCCAACCCTATCCCGCCGGGTGACGATGACCACCGTGCCATCGGTGAGTATTCCAATGTGCTGCATTTTCTCACCGCCGAACATTCCCGGACGGATACGCAGCACTTCACGGGTGTTCCTATTGATGAGCTGGGCAAAGTCATCGGAGAGGATCTCGCCGTTTCCCTGCACCAGCAGCCAGTCCCCGGTAAACCAGCGAAGTTTCAGCCCCTCGCCCATTCCAGGCAGGGGGGCGATGCGGCACCGCCCGGTGTCCATGTCCAGTTCCAGCAGGCATTCTTCCATCCGCCCCTTGCCACTGACTGCGTGGATCATGGTAATGCGGCCTGTGCCGGGAACGGGAACGGCCTCGGAGAGATGGTCGTATCCATTCAGAGAGAAGGTGTGTTTTGTTACCTTGCCGTTTTCCCAGCGGTAAATCTGCCCCTTGTACCACTCGTTGGAAAAGTAGACCCGGCCCAGCCCGTCTGTCACGATGCCACAATGGTATTTGGTGCTCCATCCATCTTCCGGCAGAGTCCAGTTTTTCACATCCTGGCAGGTGCCCCGGTCAGTCAGTTCAATCCGCGTAGCGTTGGTGGGATCGCCCACCCAGAGGGAATGGTCAGCCCAGCACAGGGTCTGGGGTGGACCGTCATATCCAATGGGGGACGGTTCGGCCCAGTTAAGCGTGGCTGGATTCTTGCTCAATAATGCTCGGCCAATAGTCCCGCTGCCAGCGGCCCTGGACGCGGCATAGAGTCCATTTTCTGCGGAATAAGTGAGGCACCCAAGATGCGGCAAACTGTGGGCGCGGATCACCTGGGGCGGATGCTGGCGCAGATCGGCCACACAGCCGTTTTTCCATTCTTCTGCATCCTGGTTTTTCCATTCGCCCGCCGCAAAATCACCCGCCAGGGAGTTGAAGAAATAATCGTACTCATCCTGAAGTATGTACTCCTCGCAGGGCATCAGCTTCCCAGGGTCCTGCTCCTTGGCATGGTCGCCCCATTTTCGCCCTTGCTGTTTCATCAGGTGGCAATATTGCCCCTGCTTTTTGCAGTAGCGTTCCCATTCGTTGCGTTCTTCTTCTGGGATCAGGGCAAACAGATACTCGTCCTCATCGTCCAGGTTATACAACGCCCAGCCGAAGGCAGAGAGTTCCTGCCCCAAGGCCGCCGCTCCTTTTTCATGGGGCAATTTCATATATTGGATGCCGATGGCGTCAAAGCGTTCATCCAGTAGCGCCGGGACCTGTGCGCCCCATTTCCCTCGAAGTTCCGCCAGAGTGTCCTGTACGGCTCCGTCAAATTTTAGAATGTCCAGCGCATCGGATATGATTTGCGACCAGTCTGGCATGAAAGTACCCCCTTTTTAGTGCCTCAAAGTTTGCTGCTCAGCCGCTTGACTGGCGCAGACATTACATCTGGAAAATGCTTACACAGAATCTCTGTGAATAAGGTCATTGCAAGAAACGGCTTGAGATTACCTGCTGCAATCTCAAAATATTGAGAATAGCCCCAATCCAACTCATCTTCTCCGCACCAAAAGTTGAGAAGTTCTGCCCCCAGATCCATCCGCTGACTGGATAGGGATTTCCATGGAATCTGTGACCGCAGATACTCCTGAACCTCTCTGAGCTGTTCTGCGGCAATGCGCTGATGGGCATAATCCCACACATTCTTGAAATAGGTATCCAGTTCTACATAGCCAGAAAAGAGGATGCCGCAATCAATCTTGGAAAATATCTCCACCATACAAAGGATGCGCCGCCGGTGAAAAGCCTCCATTTCCCGTTCCAAGGCCTTAGCCTGAATCATTTCGTGTTTCTCTATACAGGCATAAGCTTCATTTTCTGGTATCTGGAACGCTTCATCTACTTTTTTGGCTATGGTAAACATCTGGATTTCATCGGCATTCTTGCGCTTGCGTAGGTCATCCCAACTGCCTCGCTCCCATTTATCCTCTTTTGAATAACAAGCAGAGCATATCGCCTGTGCCGGGTCAATTTCTCTCGTCAAACAGTAAGGACAAAGAATTTTCGCATTCCCACACAATCTGATCGGCTCCTTTATATCATTCCATGTCCGCTTCTATTTCTTCCGCTTCCGACAAGCCATATACATCCGTTGGCGTATCCCCTGAAAACTCAACCATAAGTCCAAATGGCTCCCCCACAGGAAGGGTACAAATCTCAAAGTGCAGGCCCCATTCTGTCTCATCATAAAACAGAAATTGCGGCTGCTCGGCGGGAATCTCCGTTTCAGGGAATGGAGCGCGCTGCAATCCAAACTTCTCAGGGCTTTTACCAATCTGCGCCTGAATCTCATGCTCCGCTTTTGAAAGATACTCCCGCCAGTTTTGAAGCACAGAACGGATAAAATCCAGGTTTGCCGACCGGAGTTCAGATGTGTTCAAAATAATGGAAAACAGGATCTCTGTGTCTGCGATTCTTCCAGTCCAGCAGTGGATGGTCCCTGGTCCTTTCTGAAAGGTCAGTGCTCCCAATCCCAAATCGGAATGTTCAAAAAACTGTTCCATATCATTCTTGCCCCAATCCCCAGGTTACAGCGACAGCCATGTGGTCAAAGCACTGATTTCCTCCCGCAGCAATGCGGATTTCCCAGCGGCGGCAAAGGCTTTTTGGATGCCGCCATAGCGCCGCTCGGAGCGATCCGCCAGCTGGAGCGCGGCTGCCTCCAGATTGGGAATCGCCATCACAGCATCTGCCAGCGCCTGGGCGGAGAGTTTATCCCCGATCAGAGAGGCGGCAAAGCAGCGCAAATGGCTGTGGGAGAGGGCGGACAAATCGTTTAGTTTATGCAGCTCATAGAGTTTCAGGGCATAAAGGGAAGGAAGCCCATCCAGAGCCGGTAGTTCCTGCACAGCTGGGAGTGACTGGAGATAGAGTTTCTGAAGCCGGGTCGCCGGAGTCAGGAAAGGGGCAAGATCTTCCGTTTTCCGCATTTCCTCCAAATGGAGATAGGTAATGCTGGTGAGAAGTGGGGTAATGTCGCCATTCTTTTCTCCACGCAGGTGGAGAACACGCAGGCCGGGGAGAGAAACATTGTCCCAGGAAACAGAGGCCGACAGCCATAGGGACAGTGTATGAAGCTGCTTTAGCTCGGAGAGAACTTCTACACCCTCACACTTTTCCATTAGGGTTAGTTCCTCCAGATTGGGATAATCTCGCAGGAAGGACAGATTCACCTTCCGATCTCCCGTCACAGACAGACACCGTACCGCATCTGGTTTTAGTCCATTCAGATCAATCTTTTCTCCGCCGCGCCAGAAAACAGCGGTGCTAAGAGGGGGCTCTATTTTCATAAAGATCACCAGTCCCGTTCTCGGATGGCCTCCTCCATATCAATCGGGATACCGAACCACTCCAGAATGTAGGCAACGGTGTCTCCAATACAATCCCGGGCCACCGTTTCAATCTCGCTGTCGTTTTCGTAAAATTCATCCTGAAGATCATTGATGCCGCAGACCGCCTTATCCAGCGTTTTCTGTATCACTTCGGTGTCCGTTTCGCCGCTCTCCAGCAGGTCAATGACCTTCTGAAGCTCGTCCCTGACCTTATCCACCAGAAAAACTGGATAGTAATTATCCTGATACATCTCGTCCAGCAGTTTGTAATTCGGGTCAAATGCTTTCATCATGATTTCTCCTTTCGCATTCAAATATCAGCTTGTATGTCTTATGCAACCGTTATCCCGCAATATTGGCGCTCTCTATCCCATTTTCCAGGGAGCCGCAAACCTCAACAGTGTGTCCCCAGAACATATCGTCGTCATCAAAATAGGCCGTAAAGTCACCCTCATAAGTAAGGCTCAGTTCTGACAAAGTAATGCGCTGGGCAAATCCTTCTTCTGCAATGGGATCAGCATTTTTCTTCTCATCGTCATCTGCCTGCCACTCATTGGCCAGCCCGGTCAGTTCCTTTGCCGCAAATTCCCGCATGGACTTGTCCCAGCTTTCGCGGTCTGCCATAACTTTGTGGGCAATGCTGCGGACGGTATCCCAGGTTTCCTCATCCTCCAGATCTATTTCCAGTGCAAGGGAGACTTCCTTTTCGTTCCACAAGATTTTGCCATCCAGCAGCCCGAAGTCCCGGTTCAGTTTCAAAGTTCCCAGAACTTCATCCTCAATGTTTACGGGTTTCTGGTATTCCTCCCATACTGCCTCCAACGGAGGGCAGGGGACAGAAGGCTCCAGCACATCTATAACAGCCCAGCTGTTGAACTGTTCCGGAGTGGTGTGTTCAGGTACCAACCCATCCAACAATCTGCGTACCTTCAGACGGCAAATCTGCCCTTGCTGCAAACGCCCCCAGCTCTTTTCACTGTTGCGTTCCTCCTCCGTAACCGGCCATTTCAGCCGACCTTCTTTAATGCTGACCTTGCCGGTATTGCAGAACACCATACCCAGTGTAATGACAGTCATCTCCCAAAAGTCACTGTTATCGCTCTTATGGTACCCAGCCCCAATGCACTTACGAATCAGGGCAATCACTTCCTGCTCCTCAGTCTCATATTTTTGATAAAATTCCTCAAACATTGCGTTAGCTCCTTATTCCTCAAACTCTCCCTCAATCATTCCATTAAGATATTTTCCGGGATCAGCAATAAATTCCTCCAATTTGGCTAACGGATGAAACTCCTTATGCTCAATGTCCAGATACCAGAGTTTCTTATCTCTGGGACTCCACAGCAGCAAATAGTCGCTGTAATTGTCCATTTTCGCCATAAGGGAGAGCAACTTTTTCCGTTTCCAGGTCATCTCCTGTACATCCATGTAGGGGTACAGTTCCGCCCATTTCACCAGTTCCCGCTCTGGAAATTCCAGACGCAAGGGGCCGGTCTTTAAGTATTCCACCAGCTTGGCAGGCAGCTTGTAAGGCGTGAGTTGACGCGCCTTTTCCTGTTCGTTATGCCATTCCTCCGGCTCCAGAGCTTTTAAGTAGGCGGCCATTTCCTGATTTTTGTTCTGTACTGCCACGGTGTAGGGCCGGTCACCGTATTTATCCGGGATGGTGATGTCTGCACCCTGTTCCACAAGCCAGCGCACCATAGAAAAATCGTTGTGCCGTGCAGCTTCAGTGACAGGAGTCGAAGCGTAGGGAAACACCATATCTGGCTTGTGATAGTTGATGTCCGCCCCGTTTTGAATCAGATACTCCACCAGCAGCTGATTTCCATGGCTCGCCATACTGCGCAGGGCTTCACCGCCGTATTGTTTCAAATCCATGCCCATCCTTTTCAAAATGGGGAGTACATTAGGCTCATCCCGATCCACCAAGTGGAGAAACAGCCTGCATATATCCCTTTGCGTTGCGGGGATTCTGACTCCCACATCTACCAAAAAGGAAAACAGGGTCAGGTCTTGACTGCGCAGGGAACCACAAAGCAATTCTTCCGGGTTATGGGTCAAATCTGCTCCGCATTCGATCAGGAGCTGTACCATGTCCATCCGATTTTCCAGTACAGCCAATTCCAGCGGAGAGGCTTCGTCATCCCGCGGCCAATCTCCAATCATTACCTGATAGCATTGTGGCTCATTGGGAGAATGCCCTGCGTGAAGCAGGGAACGAATCGCCTCTATGTCACCACTTTTGATGGCAGCCATCATGGGAGGTACATTTGAATAGCTTACTTCACTCATCCGAGTCCTCCTTATAGTCTATTGAAAAATTTCCTGATACCTTTCTCTCAGTTCCTTCGGAGCCGTCTTAATGACCTTGCTGCCGCCGTTTTCAGAGGCTTGCCCCCAGATGGCCCAGAGCAGGCTCTGCCAAGCGATGGCCCGGAATTTCGGGTCTTCGTTTTCTTCCGGCAGGAGATAAGCGGAAAAGCGGCGCTTGACTGCCAGCAGTGCATCCAGGCTTTCCCCATTGGCTATCAGGCTGCGGAATTCTCTGGCAGGCTCCAGCCACTGCATAGATAATGCGCCCCGCACCAATACCCCCAGCGTCCATGGTTGGAACCCAAACTTTCGGATCAAGGCATGAAGGAATTTCCCTTGCAGGGAGGAGTGCTCGTCATCGCAGAGATCCAGATACTCCGTCACCAGCGGTGCCCACGGTTCTCCCTCCAGCCCCAGGGCAAACACGGCGAAGGTGCCGGGCATCGCACAGGCTTCATCCGCGAGGTTTTGGTACCACTCAAACTCCCGCATAGCCAGGCGAGCGTACCGCGCCATAGCCGAGTGCAGATTGGGGTGCTGCACAGCGCAGGCAAAGAGCTGATTGACTCCCTTTTTGGGCAGGCCGGGAATGGGCAGGTAAATCTTCTCCGGCCCCCGGAACTCCACCGAGTAACTGCGGGGAAATTCCTCCTGCTCCAGCACCGCGCACAGGTAGTCCAGGATTTCCCCATAGCACTCCTCGGTGGAGTCCCTGGCGGTGATGCGGATGGTGGCAAACGCATCGTTGGCCGATGCGGTGAAATGCTCCGTCTTACGCCGCTGGATGTCCTTTGGCAATTTGCCGCTGCCGCCCGTTTTCAGCTGCTTCACCATGTCCGGGCGAATCTGGGAAACCAGGCCGAGAATGTGCTCGGTGGTGAGGGAGTTGTAGCTGGCTCCATATACCGTATAACAGACCGCCACATAGCAGGCAAAGCGCAGCAGGCCGTCATCCACATCCTCCGGCCTCAGTTCGGGCCACACGGTGCAGGGCGGGTAAGCGGAAAAGTAATCCTCTTTCTCTCCAACCTCAAAATACCGCTCCTGCACCTGATGTTCGATGTATTGTCCCAGTGTGTGGTCAATCTCTTTCCAGCCCGCCAGCCGCCGCAGGGCATCGCAGAAGGCGACCGCATCCGCATAGGGAAATCCCTTCAAAGGCAGTTTGGACAGGTACCGCTCCAGCAGCTGGCTGGGAAGAAAGGGTGTTCCGTTTTGATTCCGAACAACCACCGGGTAGCCGGAATGGTTTTCTTTTGCAGTTCCATCCAACACATCCTGAATGCACTGATCGGCTTGTTCCAGCACTTCGGGGTCCGTGTCCGGTTTATGGATCAGATAATAACGGCCATGCACGCCGTCTCGTTTCGGTAAACTCATAGCAGGCCACCTCTTTCTTCCAGGCTCTCCGTGATTGGAATAAAAATCTGCCGGCAACGCTCTTTCAGTTCCTCCGAAGCTGCTTCCACCACTTTTTGACCACCCTTGGCGCTGCCCTTTCCCCAGATCACATAGCAGAGCGTTTCCCATGCGTATTGCAGCACTTCCTCCGGGCTGGCTTCTGTTTCCTCGGCGGGTTTCTCGTCCTCGTCATCATCGTCATCCTCGTCGGAGGAAAAACCGCTTGGAACGATCTCGGACAGGTGGATTTTTGCCTCCAGCAGAGCGTCCAGGCTTTCTGCGTTTGCCATCCACGCGGCATAGTCCTTGGAATACTTCATGTTCTGCATGGACAGCACCCCACGGACAAATACAGGGACGGTATCAGCGGTAAATCCGAACTGTTTCACATACTCCCGGAGGAATTTTTCCTGTAAGTGGGAGTGCTCATCATCGCAGAGATCGAGATAATCCCATACCAGCTGCCGCCACTCTTGCCCCAGCATTCCCAGGGCGAACACGGCAAAACTTCCGGGGAGCGCGCACTGCTCATCGCTGAGATTGGTGTACTGCTCATATTGCCGCATGGCAAGCCGGGCGTACCGTTCCATCAGGGGGTGGAGGCCAGGGTACTGCACGGCACAGGCAAAGAGCTGGTTTACTCCCTTTTTGGGCAGTCCTGTGATGGGAAGATAGCTCTTTTCCGGCCCTTTGAACTCCACCGCATAGCTGCGGGGAAAATCCTCCTGCTCCAGAAGCTCACACAGGTAGTTCAGCACTTCGGCATAGCATTCCTCTGTACTGTCCCTGGCAGTAATACGGATCACAGCAAAGGCATCGTTGGCCGATGCGGTGAAGTGCTCTGTTTTCCTCTTTTGCAGAGAGAGCGGCAGCCTGCCGGTCCCGTGTTCCCGGAGCTTTTTCACCATATCAGGACGGACTTTCTCCACCAATCCAAAGAGGTAATTGGCGTCCAGATACTGAAAGTCCAAGCCATACACTTTATAGCTCACCGCCACATAGCAGGCGAAACGCAGCAGCGGCTCCGGGATCTGCTCTGCACGGATGCCTGGTTTCAAGGAATACTCCCGATCCCAGAAGCGATCATCTTCATCGCCTGTTGCAACAAAATACTTCTCTTGTAGCTCCCGTTTCAGCATATCAAGTAGATGGTGGTCAATTTCACCCCAGCGGCTCTGGCGGCGCAGGTTTTCGCTGAAGGCGATGGCCTTTTCCGCATCCAGGGTCTCGGCCCGCTGTATTTCGGTCCATGCCCTAAGCAGTTGCCACACCTCAAAGGGTGCACCTTGACTGCTGACCACTACCGGCGGCCAGTGGGAATCATCAAGCCGCGTGATTCTCCCGTCAATGGCATCCTGGATACACTGGTCAAAGAGCGGTTGCAGTTCCACCTGCACCTCGGGCTTCATCCAGTAACAGCGCCCGTCCGCACTATTTCGTTTTGGTAAACTCATATCAGGCCACCTCTTTCCGAACAATAAAAAATGCCCTGCGCCGCACTGCCACAAGGGCAGACGAACGCAGGACATAAAAAGGCCGCGCAAATCTAAAGCCGGTTGCAAAAATCCGACTTGTTCTGGTCTTTGAATGTATTTGTTTGCTCTGTAATCCCACAGAACATGGAAGTTTATCTCTGTGCATCTCGCGTCACCTTATCGCTTCCTTTTTTGCTCGCTGCATTTCATCCAGCAGGGCGTTGATTTGAAATTCTACCATATCATCTGCTACTTCGGGAAACAGGAAAGGCATAGTATCAGGAATAGCTTTATAACTCATCATCATTGTTAAGGACAGATTACCAAATAACCGTGGATCAATGTTGTCCATCGGAACGCCAAAAATTGTAAGTAAGTTGCGATATAAATACAACTGGTCGTTACGAAACGCTTGAAAATTTTCGTTGGAAAGGCAGCGATATACTTGCTGTTCTTCCTCTATTGATAAGACTGCAAACCCAACTTTTTCTCCATAACAACAATTTTTCAAGAAGGTTTTGACGCTTTCTCTCCAACTGAGTTTGGGGTCATTCATCAGTTCTTGTGCATAGCGTAGCAATTTAGGCTGCTGATATCGAAGTGCCTGCATTACAAGTTCTTCTTTTGAAGAAAAAAAGCTGTAAAAGAAAGTTTTAGAAATTCCAACTTTTTCACAAAGAATAGCAATGCTACTATGAACAAGTCCCTGATTTACAATACTTTCAAGAACAGTTATCAGGAGAGCTTCTTTCACTTGTTCGCGTTCCTTATCTGAATAGGATTTTCGTGCCATCGTTCACTGCCACCCTTTCAATAAAATACAAAACAAGGAAATGGTATTTATATTATAAAAGGCAACCAAAAACGATGCAATAGTATATGTGAAAATTTTTTATGAACTAACTAAACCATTAACTTATTTCTGCTGTATCAGGATGGAGAAAAATTATACGAAGATTTTGTTTCAAAGCATAATTTACTGTTTGGCCTGTCCCAGATCGTAGTTTACGATTGTTATCATAGACTGCCAGCAAGAAATCTGCATGATCTACCATATAATAATTTCTCTTTTTATAATCGGATGTAGTTCCACTTTGTCCTATAACAATACATTTTGTGGCATTATGAATAATTATCTGCAACCGCTGTTTGCTCATTGCATCCCATTTCGAATCATGCCCTTCAAATGGAAGTGCAACAATTAACTCAATATCTTGATATCCCGGTTGTTCTTTGAGATATAAGAGTTGTTCGGCTGCCCACATATCTACCCCTAATGCACCTCCAACATAAAAGCGGAAAATACCTTCTTCATCATGCAAATGACAAAATGTTTTTAGCATTGCTTTTTTTATCTTTTTGCACAACGAATACCCTTCATTATACTTGAACTTAAATCGAGTTGGACGGTGCCCAGTAATGGCACAAGCGTATGTTTTTTCCAAAAACTTCACCCCACTTCAAATCTCACGCATACAAAAATGAAACAACGCAAATAAAACGGCGTAAATAGGCATATATTCAATATTATAACACATACTATGTTTATAATCCAGGCATTTCATCTGTTATCCTTGTATATAGCGAGGTGAGGATATGGATGAAGAATTTATCCGCAATCGGATCACCGAATTGCGTTTGAAAAAAGGCGCATCAGAATATCAAATGAGTTTGGCTTTAGGACAGAACCGGAGCTATATTCAGGGGATTTCATCCGGTCGATCTCTTCCGTCAATGGCTCAGTTCTTAAAAATTTGTGATTACTTTGAGATTACCCCTTTGCAGTTTTTTGATGCAGAAGCGGTCAATCCACAGTTAATCCGTAAAGCGATGGACGGAATGCGAAAACTCAAGGACGAAGATCTGATTATGCTAATTGGCTTTATTAACCGACTGCAATCCAAGGACTGACGGCGGGGGTTTCGACCCCTGGCCGTCTATTTTTGCAATTTTTGGATTAACTATTACTTTTTTCTTCATCCGTAAGTATCTGTTCACCTGTACGGTTCAAGGGGGTACAAAAATGGACTGCCCCCC
>OLGI01000435.1_pt1 | contig 43510 bp, 38 predicted proteins | sample 1605221 | NCBI WGS metagenome assembly OLGI01 (sample SAMEA3888915, study PRJEB22519) | human gut metagenome | biome: human gut; feature: human-associated habitat; material: faeces | place: Denmark | collected 2010 | reverse complement strand
GCGTAAGCCTGTCAGGGATTCGTAGCCGTTGGAATTATAGACAACGGGAATCCGCAGACCCTGCGCCCTTGCCGATTCCAAAGCCTTTGCCACCTGCGGAATAAACTGCACCGCGGAAACCAGATTGATATTATGAAAGCCTCTTTCCTGCTGTTCCAGAAAAATTTCCGCCAGACGGAGGATGCTGACTTCTTGCCCGAAGCCCTCCTGACTGATGGTATGATTCTGGCAGAAGACACAGCCTAGATTGCAATGGCTGAAAAAGATTGTGCCGGAGCCTTTTGTGCCGCTGATGGGCGGTTCTTCCCACAGATGTCCGCTGACAAGAGCAACCTTCGGCAGGAGGGGGGCATGACACCACCCTGCTTTGCCTGCGGTGCGGTTAATGCCGCAGCCTCTGGGGCAGATTTCGCAATGGGATAACGCGGTTTTCATTTTTTCCATAGCAAGTACACCTCTGTCTTTCTTATTGTGATTGTATCATAGGGGAACGGAAAAAGACAACTGTTTTTCGACAGAAGAACGAAAGAGATGTTTTTTGAGAACGACATTGCCAGAGATTCCCCTTTGCTTTTTCGACAAAAAGATGCTATTCTATGGTCTGTAACAGGTGATAGGAGATAAGCAGAAGCGAAGGAGCATGGGGAGGAAACGAGCATGAGAGAATATCAGACAGGTATGAGAGAAGAACGGGTTCTTTCTAAGGTTGTTTGCAATGGCTGCGGCAGGGAAATCCCCTTGAGGGGGGCGGACTATTTCCATGCGGAAAAAACATGGGGATATTTTTCCGAGCAGGATGGCAGGCAGGATGCCTTTGACCTTTGTGAGGAATGTTATCGGAAAATGACGGAAGGGTTTCGGATTAAAATAGAAGAAAAATAGCAACAGCAGATTTTGGCGTTCATCGGATGGATGGACGCTTTTTTGTTTGGAGAAAACAGGGAAATTTTCAGGTTGACAAAGTGTTACGGTGTGTAATAAAATAAAATTACAAAATGTAACAGAAAGGGGAAGAAACGATGGACGAGAAAATGCGTATTTCCAATGCGGAAATGAAGGTTATGAATCAAATCTGGAAAGCGGAGGAGATGGTAACGGTGCCGGAGGTGCTGGAAATTCTGAAGAAGGAGGGCGAGGAATGGACCTATCCGACCGTAGCAACCTTTTTAAGACGGCTGACGGCGAAGGAGATTTTAGGGGTAACGAAGAAGGGAAACAAGCTTTGTTATTTCCCTTTGGTAAGCAAAGAACAGTATGAAAAAAAAGAAGCGGAGGGGTTTGTGGAGAGTAAATTCGGCGGCTCTCTGAAGAATTTTCTGGTTGCTTTTCGGGGCAGTGATAAAATCGGCAAAAATGACATGAAGGATTTGAGGGCGTGGTTGGATGAACTTGATGATTGAGCGTGCATTTATGATAGCTTTACTGCTGTCCGTCAGCGGGTTTGTATTCTGTGCGATATTCCTGCCCTTTGAGAGGCTGGCATATCGATGGACTTCCGCAAGGACGATGGCGACAATCAACACAATCGCATTGCTTTCGTTTGTGATACCGCTGTATTTTGTGGTTTCTATCAAGGATGGCAGTGAGAAGGCGTTTCGTGAGATGCATTTACTGGTGTATCCGGAGAACAGTGGCTTTGACAGCTTTGTATTCGGTGTGCGCGAACACATACACATGGAATACTTTGCGGCAATCTGGCTGATTGGGGGAATTATTTTCTTCCTTTATTATGCGTGGAGCTATATTCGTCTGCTGTGGGCAGTCAGAAAATCCATGTTTGCGGTGCAGGAGGATATATGGCATGGCATATTCTGCGAGATAAAAGGGGAAAGGCGTATTGCAGATGTGCGCCTTGTCGGGTGCTGCAATATTGCTACGCCATGCACGATTGGCGTAAGAAAGAAATATATTGCGATTCCTGCCTATATGCTTACCGGCTTTGATGCAGAGGAAATCAGGTTTATCCTTGCGCATGAATGGTATCATGTGGTGCATCGGGATTTGCCGCGTAAGCTGCTGGTATTGTTTTTGAATTGCCTGAACTGGTTTAACCCATTGTATTATCTGCTGCGGAAGAATCTTTCAGAATGGACGGAGGCAGCCTGTGACGAGGAAGTCACAAAGAATTTTACGAAGGGACAAAGGCGGAAATACTGCGAACTGATGATTAAGATACTGGAACTGGAGCAGAGCAGATACGGGGCGGAACTCTGTAGCGTTGGGTTTATGGGGGCAAGCATCAACAGCTATAAAAGCAGAATGATAAAAATTATGAAAAGAAATAGCAGGAACAGCAGGGCAGGAAGAACGGCAGTGCTTGCCGTGGCACTGGGGATACTGCTTTTCAGCAACGCGGTTGCGAAGGAGGCGGATGTACCGGTGAATATGCTGTTTTCGAGGAATGTCAAATTTGCAGAGAGGGGACAGTTTGAAGTAGTGAAAGTAGACAAAATATCATGATATGTGAATATTTTTAAAATAATAAATATGTATTGTGATGCAAAATAAGAGGAAGCGAAAAAATTTGTCAGATTACCGAAAAACGATGTCAAACAAGCGTCGAAATCGAGAAAGAATTGTGAAGGATTGCAGATTGACACGGAAAAACGCAGATTATATAATGTAAAAAAATACAGTAGAAAAAAATATAGTCGAAAAAGACGAAAAAGGGTGAAGCGAAGTGAAGGTACAAAAGAATTATTTATCTCCAAAGGAATATGAAATTATGACGATTTTCTGGAGCATGGACAAACCGCTGACGGCATCGGAAATCCTACAGCACAGAAAAGAGGGCACATGGGCGGCGAATTCCATTCATCCTCTGCTGAATAAGCTGTTGGAGAACGGGTATATTGCGGTCTGCGGTTCGCAGAGGGTGGCGAAGGTGAACAGCCGTTTATATGAGGCGAAGGTGAGCCTTTCCGATTACATCACGAATCAGGTTTCGGAGGTTTTTGAAAATGAGACGAACAAGTTCAATGTTTCCTCCTTTTTATCCGGACTGATGGGCGGCGATGAGGAAAAGGACGAGAAAATTATTTCCGAACTGGAAAACTGGTTGGACGATTACAGCAAAAAGAGTGTATAAATAGGGGAGACGTATGATTTTCGTTACGAGATATTCATTCATTACGGCAATTCTGCTCAGCAATCTGTTTTTTCTGTTTTTTATAGGCTTATCCAGAAGCAACAGGGTGTTGCTGCGGATTCCGTTACGGGTATTTGCGTTGCTGGGGGCGGCGTTGCTGGTGAAGCTTCTATTCCCGATAGAGGTGGAAAGCACAATAGAAATCAGTTCCTTTCAGATTTATCCTGCGATTATCGCGTTTCTGGGAAAAAAGCTGTTTACGATTGGCGGCTTTGTGGTGCAGGTGCGGTGGCTGCTGCTTGCGGTCTGGATGACGGGGACGGTCTGCATTGCGTGGAGCAGGATTCGTTTTTACAGACAGCTGGTTCGCAGGTTTGGACATCTGCCGAGCATCTGCGACGAAAGCTATCTGAAAATTCTGGAGGAGGTCAAGCGGGAGAACGGGTATGCATTTGAAACAACGGTGATTGTGGATAAAAATATCCGAACGATACTGGAATTCGGCTATTTCAGGCAGATTATCTTCCTGCCGAAGGCGGCATATACCGAGGGTGAGCTGCGGTACATTTTCCTGCACGAACTGGAGCATTTCGCAAATAAGACAAACTGGATGAAGCTGATTGTTATGGTATTGGAGTGCATTTTCTGGTGGAATCCGTTGGTGTATCTGTTCAGAGATGCCTGCGCGCAGCTGCTTGAGGTATACTGCGACTCCTGCGTGAGCAGAAAGCTGAACAAACAGGAGAAGGTCGATTATCTGGGGTGTCTGCTGCAGGAAATGAAACGGGAGCGCGCTGTCTGCCGTAGCTACCCGTTCGGCAGTCAGTTTTTCCGACAGGCGAATCTGAAACAGCGGTTTGCGGTGATGATGCAGTTTGAAAGGGACAGAAAAATTGAAAAATGTATTTATTTTATGATTTTTGCACTGCTTTTCCTTTCTTATAGTATCGTGCTGCAGCCGGAATATAGACCGCCGGGGCTGAATCTTGATTATATCTATACAACAGATTATATCATAAAGCATGGAGAAGATGGCGTATACACGCTTTATATAGAGGATGAACCGGAAATGATATTTATGTCTGTGGAGGAAATCGAACATCTGGGATTGCATTACGATGCGCAGAATGACGAGAAATGAGAAACGATGACGGAGGTGGAATCACATGAACAGGAATCGAATCATCAAGGTTATTTTAGGTGTGCTGATGGTGCTTCTGGTTGTATGGTTTTGCGTGTTATCTTATCAGGACGGCTATGCGCGGGACTACGGCATTTATCGGAGCCGGACATTGCTGCTTATGGCGGTGGTTTTGCTGCTTTGCTGTGTGGTTTTGTTTTTCTATGGCAGCTTTTTCTGCAAAAAGGGAATCGGAAAGGTGCAAATCTGCAATTTTATTTTTCTGATTCCGGCGGTTGCGAGTCTGGGGCTGTGGGGGAACAGTGCTGCGGTAAAGGATGAGGATGCAGAGGTGAAGGCGGTGCTGGAAGACTATATCAAAGAGGAAATGGACGGCAAGGTGCTATTTCTGAATCTGACAGAGGTGCCGCGGTCGTTTTATCAGAATCCTTCTGCGGATGCGCCTTATTATGATGCACAGGATTACGACTGGCGTTACTATAATGTGAGCTTCTATTATGAGGATCAGCAGGATAAAGAGGCTTCGGGGGATTATCATTGGAATGCTTATATGGTGAAGGAGGATGCAGAAGCGGCATGGAAGGTGGTGTCACTGGGAGAACCGTAAGCGTGGACAGGTGAGGAATGCTATATAGAAATGGAGGGAATGCGGATGAAAAAACGGATTGGCTTGCTTCTTGGAGTTTTACTGCTGATTGGTGCAACAGGATGTGAAAAGGAACCGCAGAAGCAGGACATGACCGGGGCATACAATGTATATGAAGGCTATCTGACGGTTAAGGATAATCAGCTGATTGTTGATGAGATTAAGTTTATTGATTTAGCAGATAAGTATTGGATAGATTCTTTAAACTTAACAGAGGAAGATATGACGAATGGATACTATATCTATAATCCTTCGGATGAGAAACTCACATTCACATTAAATGACGAAACAAGATACGATTTTTATGATACAGGTGCTTTATTTATTTCGGAAGATAATGAAACCCGTATGTATACAACACAAGAGGTATCTGAGCTTCTGAAGAAATTTGATGCGGGAAATGGAGAGCTTGGGAAAACACCTTTTGAAATACAGGTGCTTGAAGATGGCAGGGTGATTTCTATCAGAGAGATTTTTATCAATTAAAACGATGATTGAAATTGCATGAGGTAAATTCTGATAAAGAAAAAGGGGACAGGGATATGAAGAAAAGAAAAATGATTCTGAGCGTGATGCTTCTATTATCTATCACAACGGGCTGTGCGGCAGGAGAGGCGAAGGCGCTTTCCGACAGCAAAGGGCGCATGAGCCTTTCCCAGCAGATTGCGAAATGCAATAGCAAGGAAAGCGCGATTTCCATTGCGGAGAACGGCATAGAGAAGATATTCGGGGCGAATAAATACGCTCTGGAGGGGGACGCATCCTATAATCAGGACAGCAGTATTCAGCCGGATGGCTGGCTTGTGCAGCTTTATGACGGGGATTGGGATTATGCCGTCTGGATTACGGAGGACAAGAACCGCATCCACTTTGTCAGAGGCGGCGAAGCGCATCCGTTGGAGTTTATTTCCGCGCAGGAGATGAAGGAAATCATCGCGAGCGAGGAAATACTGGATTCTGCCAAGGCACTGATTACAGAGCAGCTGGGGGATGACAGGGAAATCAGAGATGCGTATTTTGATAATACGGAGGAAGGCGTACCGCATAATTCCGTGGATGTGACGCTTGTGATGGAGGATGGGCATATTTACATGCTGACGTTCTATAAGGATGGCACACTACGGTCTCTATTATATCTAGAATAAAAAAAGGTGTTGGATTTATCCAACACCTTTTTTATGTACTTTAACGCCAGTTGAAGGTAGCCATGCCATAGATATAGATGAAGGCAATCAGCCCCGGCAGGACGAAGCGGAAAATCGGCTTCATCCAAGGGCGCACCTTCAGGCCCTTACCGCTATTTGCTTCTGCAAGGAAGTTATCCCAGCCCCAGCCGAACTTATTACAGCAGAAGAGAGCAAGCACCAGAGAGCCAAGCGGCAGAATATTATTGGAAACAAAGAAGTCCCAGAAATCCAGCCAGGTTGTACCTTCTGCGAAGGGTTGAAAATGAACGATGCTGAAGCCCAGTGCCGTTGTCAGCGCGAGCAGGAAGATGCCGATGCCGCAGATGACACTGCCCTTCGGGCGAGACCAGCCTGTCAGCTCACGAATCATGGCGAGGATATTTTCGCATACGCCGAGTACCGTGGACAATGCCGCGAATACCATGAACAGGAAGAACAGGGAGCCCCAGACACGACCGCCGGGCATGTTATTGAAAACAGCCGCCATGGTATCAAACAGCAGACTGGGCCCTGCGGTTACTTCAAGGTTATAGGTGAAGCAGGCAGGGAAGATGATTACGCCTGCGAGGAAGGCAACCAGAGAATCCAGAATGATGACATGAATTGCTTCGCCCATCAGGGAGCGTTCCTTGCCGATATAGCTGCCGAAAATTGCCATGCCGCCCATACCTGTGGACAGGGTGAAGAACGCCTGATTCATTGCACCAACCACAACGGAGCCTTTGATTTTGGAAAAATCGGGCTTGAGGTAGAAGCTCATCCCTTTGCCGGCACCGCCCAGAAGCAGGCTATGTACTGCCAGCGCGAGCATCAGCACCAGAAGGGCAGACATCATATATTTTGTGACACGTTCCAGACCGCCCTGCAAATTGAAGGAAAGAATAAAGAACGCAACAACCAATGTAATCAGCAGGAACAGCACATTGACCGATGGTGAGGATATCATGGCACCGAAGCCGAGGCTCGCATGGTTCCCGGTGAGGAATCGGAAGAAATAATAGATAATCCAACCGCTGACAACGGTGTAAAATGCCATCAGAGCGATATTCCCTGCCAGACAGAACCAGCCGAAGATGCCCCATTTCTGTCCGGGCTTTTCCAGCTTTTTATACATGAAAAGAGGGCTTGCCTGCGCTGCTCTCCCGATGGAAAATTCCAGAACAAGCGCGGGAATCCCCAGAAGAATCAGACAGAGAATATAGACCAGCATGAAGCTGCCGCCGCCATTTTGTCCACACATCCATGGAAATTTCCAGACATTCCCGCAGCCAATGGCACAGCCTGCGGAAAGCATGATGAAGCCCAAACGGCTTCCGAGTTGTTCACGTTTCACGAGAGAATACCCCTTTCCTTTACACGATCCTGTCTGCTTTGCAAAGAACAGGACATTTTTTGTTCTTGTTTTCATGAAAAATTGATAATACATCCATAAAGAATATTATATAAAAAAACATAATATTTGTAAAATTGATTGTTTTGCTGTATACTAACGAAAAAATCGTTTATATCAAAAGGGGTGTTACAATGAATACCAACAGCTTGAAAACGTTCATTGCCGTTTGCGAGCATGCGGGCTTTTCTGCGGCAGCAAAGGAATTGGGCTATACGCAGTCTACGGTTTCCTCGCAGATTAAGCAGCTGGAGGCAGAATTGCAGGTGCGGCTGTTTGACCGCTATTATCACAGAGTCAGCCTGACAGAGGAGGGGATTCTGGTCTTACAACAGGCGCGAAATATCCTCAATGCGCAGGAAAAAATGCTGGCATCCCTGAAATTCGGGGAACGGATTGAGGGAGAGATTCGCCTTGCGATGTCAAGCTCCATCTGCAATCGCTATTTTAAAGAGGATTTTTTGCAGTTTCGCCGCAAATATCCGGGGATACGGGCGGAAATCAAGGAGGGCGGCACGGAGCAGATGTTTGATATGCTGCGGAAAAATGAGGCGGATATTGTATTTACATTGGACAGGCATATTTATGATTCCGATTTTATCATCTGCGCGGAGCAGGAGGAGCAGGCGCACTTCATCGCGGCGACAGATCATCCCCTTGCGAAGCGGCGGCTGACGTTGCAGGAATTATGCGGAAATGAATTTGTGCTGACGGAGCGAAAAATGAGCTATCGTGCCATTCTGGATGAAGCACTTGCGTCCAAATCCATGGAAATTCGTCCGATTCTGGAAATTGGGAACCCGATTCAGATTTGCGAGTTGGTGAAAAAAAGCAATCTGCTCTCCTTTCTGCCGGATTTCGTTACGGAGGACTATGTGCGGACAGGGCAGGTGACACGATTGCCGGTGGAGGACTCCATGGAGACAGTTTGGACACAGCTTCTGATTCATAAAAATAAGTGGCGTTCCCCTGCCATTCACGCATTTCTTGATTTTTATAAGGATGTCATGCAAAAGAACAGCATTTTGACTGAAAAATAGCAGAATAGCGGAGAAATAAAGGTAGGAAAATCGAATTATCTGTGATATAATGGCAAGAAAACTTTTGAAATGCTTTAAAATAAGAACAATACAAAAGAAAAAAGGGGGAAAAACATGGCAGACAAAATTAAGGAATTATTGGAAAAAAACGGACAGATGATTATTGACGGATCGATGTCCACGGCGCTGGAGCAAATGGGCGCAAATTTAAACTGTAACCTTTGGACGGCACGCGCATTGGTGGATACACCTGAGCTGGTCAAAAAGGTACATACGGACTATTTCAAGGCGGGCGCGGATTGTGGAATTACCTGCAGCTATCAGGCAACGATTCCCGGCTTGATGGAAAACGGCTTTACCCATGACGAAGCGGCAGAAATTGTTGCGAACAGCGTAAAGCTGTTCTTAGAAGCAAGAGAGGAATGGTGGAACGCGGAGGGCAAGGCGCAGGGGCGCGTGTATCCTCTTTGTCTGGCAGGCATCGGGCCTTACGGCGCATATCTTGCGGATGGTTCGGAATACCGTGGAAATTATGGCGTATCCGATGAAGCCCTGCGTACATTTCATAAGGAAAGAATGGAGATTCTATGGAACGCAGGCGCAGATATTCTCCTGATTGAAACACAGCCCTCTTTGCACGAAGCATTAATCGAAGCGGAAATTGCAGAGGTGATGGGGGCGGATTACTGGATTAGCTTTTCCTGCAAGGACGGGCATCATATTCATGAGGGCAACACCATTGCGGAATGTGCAAGGGTGCTTTCCGAGAACCATCCCGGACTGAAAATGATTGGCGTGAACTGTTCCAAGCCGGAGCATATCGTAAGCCTGGTTCGGGATATCAAGCAGGAAACGAATCTGCCTGTCGGCGTATATCCCAACAGCGGTGATATTTATGATCCCACCACAAAAACATGGGAAAAGGTCGGCGGCGGTGCGAGCTTTGAGGAAAATGCACTTTCCTATTTTGAAGCAGGTGCAGATGCGGTCGGTGGCTGCTGCACCACAACCTGTACCCACATCGAACAGGTTGTGAAGGCGCGGGATGTGTTTCGCGCGCAGGCAGTATCAACAAAAGATAAAAACGAAAGATAACAGAAAGGAATTATAAATATGCAGTCAATTGTAGATTTTCTTTATATGGTGGATGACATGCTCTGGGGAACACCCATGGTTGTCATCGTTCTGGGTACGGGCATTTTCCTGTCCCTTCGGTTTGGCTTCAGCTATCAGCGAAAGCTGAAATTTAACATAAAAAATACCTTCGGCAATATGACCGCCGCAGGCGAGGGCGTGGGTACGGTATCCAGCTTCCGCGCGGCTTGTACGGGGCTTGCGAATACGGTCGGCACGGGGAATATCAGCGGCGTTGCAACGGCAATCGTAAGCGGCGGCCCGGGCGCACTTGTCTGGATGTGGGTTTCCGCATTTTTCGGGATGTCTACAAAGGCATGCGAAATCATTCTTGGTCAGCGCTATAGAGAGCATTACAAAAACTCTATGGATGAATATGTCTGTGACCGTTCCTTCGTCATGAAAAACGCGTTTGGCTGGAAAAGGGGTGCCATTGTGCTTGCGGTTTTTGCCTTCGTGCTTGGCCCCTGGACCTGTTGCGTACAGACAGAGGCAGTAACCAGCTCCATGCAGCAGGCCTTCGGCGTGACACCCCTCATCAGCGTGACAATCATCGGTGTTACCTGTATTGTTACGATTTTCGGCGGTCTGAAAAGAATTTCTGAGGTTATGAGCAAGGCGGTTCCTATTATGGCGGTGCTTTATATTCTGATGGGGCTTGGCGTAATCATTCTGAATATCAAGCAGGTTCCTGCGGCGGTTGCGCTTGTGTTTGAATCTGCATTTTCTCCTACGGCGGCTGTGGGCGGCTTTGCCGGCGCAACGGTAAGAGATGCGGTGAAATACGGCGTGGCGCGTGGGATTTATTCCAATGATGCAGGTACCGGTTACGGTATCATTGCGCATGCACCGGCAATCACAGACCATCCTGTGCGCCAGTCTGTATGGGGCTGGGGTGAAATTACACTGGATACGCTCATCATCTGCTCCATTACAGCGTTTACCATCATTATCACAGGCTCTTATTTCCAGAGTGATGCGACATCCGGCGCGCTGACAACGATTGCCTTCGGCATGGCGTATGGGCATGTCGGCGCGAAGCTGACCGCGATTGCAATCGCTGTTTTTGCATGGACAACCATCATCGGGATGTACTATACCTGTGAAAAATCTGTAAACTATGCCTTTGGCGATACCGAAAGAAATAAAAAAGCAATACCGATTTATATTATTTACTATATGCTGCCCTGTGTGATTTTCTATAACATTGAGGCGGATGTGCTCTGGGCACTGACAGATATTCTTTCTGCCTGCTATGTAGCGCTTACCATCTTCTTTATTTATGCAAAGCACAAGGTTATTTTTGCACTCTTTGATGATTTCTGGAAGAGATTCCTGCCTGCGAAGGAAAGAGGGGAAAATCCTCCTGTTGTTTCCTTCGACTGTGCACTGGAAGGAGAAGGTGCAAAAGCAACAAAATAATAGGATGAAATTTGGCGTGTTTGATACACGCCTTTTTCTATGCAAAAAGGATGCCTGCCATGGGATTGCATGACAGACGAGGGACGGAAAAAGCCAAAGGAGGCATATTACAGGAGAGGAAAGCTGATGCGCGGGTTAGCCGCAAAAAAAGTCCCTGCCATGGCAGGGACAAAAATGTGTGGAATGGATGCTTTTTATGCGTCACAGTCCTCTCTGCTTCTGCGTGTATCGCAGTCATCACCGAAAACCGTGCCGAAGCCGCAGCAGGAACGGGGCTTTGCGGTGGGAGAAAAGAGGTCTAAGGGGAAACGGATATCCTCAAAGCCGTTGCAGGGGTCACTGTTTGTGGCATTTGTAGTACAGCGTTCGGGGACACATCTGCCCAAAGAATTTACCATGATATTGACTGTACGGAACAGCTTTACAATCGTAAACAGCCCGATGGTTACATTAACTGCAATGGGTGCGCCGAGAGCAGCATCGCCGCTGCTTTGGGAGGAATCGCAGTCGCAGGAATGACAGGGATTGCAGGAATGACAGGGATTGCAGGTGTTACAGCCGGGGAAACGCAGCTCTGCATTCAGCGCAACTGCTTTCCCCTCCGCAATGATGAACGGTCCGCCCTTGGATGCGGCATTCTCGAACTGATCGGTTACGGTGGTCACATCTGCTTCAGTAGAGCCGAAGAGCGTTACGCGCAAATGATGGCTGTTGGTGGCATCAATCGTCCCGATAAAACAGCCGTCGGCGCGGCGAAACTCCAGTGTATAATTGAATACATATTTCAGCTCGATATCCCAGCAGCCCTTTTGCAGCGGATTTGGCCGTTTCCGCAGAATTTCAATGCGGGTCAGGTCTAAATCGCGGATGGTTACATCGGCGGCGTTGCAGGGAGGAATGATGATATCACCCTCGCAGAGCATATCGTTGCAGCTGGGGGTTTCGCTCCTTGCGGCACGGGCGGGGCCCAGAATACTGCTGCCCAAGCATTTCTGGATGCGGCACTGGTCGAAAATCTTCTGCACAATGATACAGGTTTCCTCGTTCCGCCCGTTGCTTTCGTTGCTGCCGTTTCCGCAGAAATTGCAGCTTCTTGCACTTAAATCAGCCTTGGAATCAAATTCAAAAGCGCCCATAAGACAGCCTCCTTTAAAGTTGTGGTTTCTTTTAACATAGTATGAAAGACGAAGGAAAGCGTGACCGCATGCAGGAAAGAAGGATTGTTTTCTTGTGGAAACAATGCTATAATGAAATTTAATGAATCATATAAATTTCACTTAGAAGTGTGAGGAATCGAAATGAAACGATTGATGGATATTCATACCCACGCCGTTGCAAGCGGGCATGCCTACAGCACAGTGGATGAAAACTTGAGATGGGCGGCAGAGCAGGGCTTGCAGCTGGTCGCTTTGACAGACCATGCGCCTGCTATGAAGGATACCACCTGTCATGCCTATTTTGCAAATCTGCACGTTTTGCCCGAAATGCTGCATGGAGTGCGGCTTTTGAAGGGGATTGAACTGAATATTCTGGATTTTGACGGCACGATAGATATGGATGGAGCGGTTTTGCAGAGATTGGATCTTGCGATTGCAAGCCTGCACATGCCCTGCATTAAGCCCGGCACGAAAAAGGAGAATACACAGGCGTTTTTAAAGGTGATGGAAAATCCCTATGTGGACATCATCGGACACCCCGGAGACCCTCGTTACCCCTTGGATTATCGGGAGCTGTTCCGCATGGCGAAAGAAACAGGCACGCTGCTGGAAATCAACAACGCTTCTTTAACACCGGGCGGCTTTCGGGAGGGCAGCAGGGAGAATATTAAGAAAATCCTTCTGATGAGCATGGAGGAGGGTCAGCCTGTGGTTCTGGGCAGCGATGCGCATTTTTACCGGAATGTGGGGGATTTTTCCTATGCGGAGGATTTGCTGAAGGAGCTGCAATTTCCGGAGGAGCTGATTCTCAATAATACGCCGGAAAAATTTCTTGCAGGACTCAGACATGGCAGAAAATAAAAAATGTATGCGGAAAAGAACGTGGAAAATCTCTTTACTTTAATGCTTGAAAGTGTTACAATATTTTTAATAGAAATATGAAAAATAACAGGAGAAGGTGGCGTTCCGAATGAATAAAAAGATCAAAAATGAATTGACCGATAAATTGTTTGAGTGCATTCTCAGCATGGAAACCGTGGAAGAGTGCTATCAGCTCTTTGAAGACCTTTGTACCATCAACGAAATTCAGGCAATCGCGCAGAGAATGGAAGTGGCGGCAATGCTGGATGCCAAGCGGACCTATGTGGAAATTGCGGAAAAAACAGGCGCATCCACAGCAACCATCAGCCGTGTCAATCGTTGCCTGCATTACGGCACGGATGGCTATAAGCTGGCGATTGACCGTGTGAAGGCAAAAAAAGAAAAAGAAGATAACGAATAATCTTTTTGAATCAATTTATTTGAGAGAGATTATAGGGCTGGTTTGACAAGATGATTTTGCCAAATCAGCCTTTCTTATGTTGGCATCCTGCGAAAAAAGCGGAAACAGAAAAGAAATGGGAGAGAATGACATGATTGGATTTGATAAACTGAACGATATGCAGAAAAAAGCAGTTTTGCAGACAGAAGGGCCTGTGCTGATTCTGGCGGGGGCAGGCAGCGGCAAGACCGGTGCCTTGACGGTGCGGATTGCACATCTGCTGGAAACGGGTGTAAAGCCTTGGAATATTCTTGCGATTACCTTTACGAATAAGGCGGCGAAGGAAATGCGCGAGCGTGTGGAAAAGCTTGTGGGGGATACAGCAAGAGATATGTGGATCAGCACCTTCCATTCCACCTGTGTGCGGATTCTGCGCAGAGAAATTCAGCATCTGGATTATGAAAATCAGTTTTCTATCTATGACAGCGACGATCAGGAAAAAATCATGCGCGAAGCCTTCAAGCGGCTGAATATGAGCACAACGGATAAGACCTTTTCCGTTAAGGGGGCAATGAGCATTATCAGCCATCTGAAAGAGGAGATGACAAGCTGGGAGGACTACGCACAGCATGTGGACAAAAATGATTTGAAGGCAGTGCGTATCGCAAAGGTATATCAGACCTATCAGAAAATGCTCAAGGAAAACAACGCGCTGGATTTTGACGATCTGATTTATAAAACCGTTCTGCTGTTCCGTCAGTTTCCCGATGTTCTGGAAAAATATCAGGAAAGATTCCGCTATATCATGGTGGATGAATATCAGGATACGAATACAAGCCAGTATGAGCTGGTGGCAATGCTTGCGGCAAAATATAAAAATCTCTGTGTGGTCGGGGATGATGACCAAAGCATCTACGGTTGGCGTGGGGCAAATATCCGCAATATTCTGGATTTTGAAAAGGATTTTCCCGATACAACCGTAATTAAGCTGGAGCAGAATTACCGTTCCACGAAGAAAATTCTGGAGGCGGCGAATGCTGTCATCCATCATAACCAGACCAGAAAGGATAAGACGCTTTGGACAGAAAATGACAGCGGCAGTATCCTGCATATCTATAAGGCGGATAACGAATATGATGAGTGTCGCTTTGTGGCAGAAAAAATTCTGGAGCTGGAAAAGCAGGGCAAGACCAGAAACCAGATGGCTGTTTTGTATCGCACCAATGCACAGAGCCGTGCGGTGGAGGATCAGATGGTGAAGCGCGGGATTCCCTATCGCCTGTTCGGCGGCGTGCGCTTCTATGAACGAAAGGAAATCCGAGATATTCTTTCTTATTTAAAGGTGCTTGCGAACCCTGCGGATACGATTGCTCTCAGAAGAATCATCAACGTACCCAAGCGCGGCATTGGCGAAACCTCTCTGGATAAGCTGGCTGCTTTTGCGGATGAAAACGGGCTTTCTCTTTACGGCGCACTGAGCCGTCTGGATGAAATTACTACGCTGAAAACAAGGGTGGCAAAATTCAAGGATTTCTATGGTCTGTTTGAACAGCTGCGCGAAGATGCGGATGGACTTTCCGTTTCCGAATTGATTGATGCCATTGTGAAGCGGACGGGCTATTTACAGCTGCTGATGGCAGAGGGGACGGATGACGCGCTGAACCGTATCCAGAATATTGATGAATTTGTGAATAAAGCGGCGGAATATGATAAAGCTAACCCCGAAGGCAAGCTGGAGGGCTTTCTGGAGGAGGTTGCCCTCGTTGCGGATATTGACAGCTATGAGGAGGGAGAGGAAACCGTTGCCCTCATGACACTGCACAGCGCGAAGGGTCTGGAATTCCCCTATGTTTTCATCATCGGTATGGAGGAGGGAATTTTCCCCGGCTTCCGTGCGGTAATGTATGGCGGTGAAAAGGAAATTGAGGAGGAACGCAGACTTTGCTATGTGGGCATTACCCGTGCGAAGGAGGAGCTTTACCTGACGCACGCAAAAAGCCGCATGCAGCATGGGATTACGCAGTATAATCCGCCTTCTCGCTTCCTGAAGGAAATTCCTGCGGATTTGGTAGATATGCCGACCAGACAGATTTCCGATATGGCGAAAAAATATGATGCCATGACGCAGAATAAGCCTGCCCTCGGCAGAAAGAATGTGCTGCCCCCGACAGCAAAATTCGGCGGGGTCGGCATGAAAAAGGAAATGCCTGCGCCCAAGGATTTCAAGCTGAGCTACGGCGTGGGGGATAAGGTGCGTGCGCCGAAATACGGCATTGGCACAGTGGTTTCCATCAATAACGGCGGCGCAGATTTCGAGGTTACCGTTTCCTTTGGCGCAAAGGGGACGAAGAAATTCATGGCGCGCTTGTCGAAGCTGATTAAGGTAAGCGAATAAGCAGAGACGGTGAGGGATGCGATATGACAGAGAGAATAAAATATCTGGTGGAGCAGTTGAACCGGGCGGCGAAGGCATATTATCAGGAGGACAGGGAAATTCTTTCCAATCAGGAATATGATGCGCTGTATGACGAATTGGCTGCACTGGAACAGAAAACAGGCACGATTCTTGCGAACAGCCCCACGCAGAAGGTTGGCTATACGGTGCTGAGCAATCTGGTGAAGGTGGCGCACGAAAGCCCTATTCTTTCCTTGGATAAAACGAAGGAAACGGCGAAGCTTGTCAGCTTTCTGGGGGATAAAGCAGGGATTTTATCATGGAAGCTGGATGGACTGACGATTGTGCTGAAATATAATCACGGGAAGCTGGAGCAGGCAGTCACGCGCGGAAACGGCGAAATTGGCGAGGATGTGACGCATAACGCCCGTGTGTTCCGCAATGTGCCGCTTTCCATTCCCTTTCAGGGGGAGCTGGTGCTGCGCGGCGAGGGGGTCATTCCTTACAGTGAATTTTACCGCATCAATGAGGAGCTGGGCGAGGAGGAGCAGTATAAAAATCCCCGTAACCTTTGCAGCGGCACAGTGCGGCAGCTAAACAGCGAGATTGCCGCGAAGCGAAATGTGAAATTCATTGCCTTTACCCTGGTGCGTGCCGCAGGCAGAACCCTTTCGGACAGCAAGGCGGAAAATATGGCTTGGCTTGCCGAAATGGGCTTTGATGTGGTGGAGCACTGCATGGTGACGGCGGAAACGGTTGCCGCTGCGGTGGAGGAATTCCGCGATAAAATCGAGCAGAACGACATTGCCTCCGATGGACTGGTGCTGACCTTTGACAGCATTGCCTATAGCCAAAGCCTTGGCAGAACGGCGAAATTCCCCAAGGATTCCATTGCCTTCAAATGGGCGGACGAAATGGCGGAAACCACTCTGCGGCAGATTGAATGGAACACCTCTCGTACGGGGCTGATGAACCCTGTTGCGGTGTTTGACCCCGTGGAGCTGGAGGGCTCAACGGTGAGCCGCGCAAGCCTGCATAATGTCAGCATTTTGAAGGAATTGAAGCTGAGCATCGGGGATACGATTAAGGTCTATAAGGCGAATATGATTATCCCTCAGATTGCGGAAAATCTGACGGGAACGGTTTCCACGGCGGAAATTCCCAAGCACTGCTTTGTCTGCGGCGAGGAAACGGAAATCCGTAAGCTGCGCGACGGCGAAGCGCTTTACTGCACTAACCCGAACTGTTCCGCACAGCGGATACAGGCACTTAGCCATTTTGTTTCCAGAGATGCCATGAATATCGAAGGGCTTTCGGAGGAAACACTGAAGAAGTTTCTGGAAAAGGGCTTTGTGGAAAATTATCCTGATTTGTTCCGCTTGGAAAAGCATCAGGCGGAAATCACAGCCATGGAGGGCTTTGGGGAGAAATCCTATCAGAATCTGATTGCATCTGTGGAAAAGGCGAAAACCGCCGAGCTGCCGAACTTCATCTATGCACTGGGCATCAATCATGTAGGGCTGCGAAATGCAAAGCTGCTCTGTAGGGAATTTGATTATGATTTGGAGAAAATCAAGGCGGCAACGGAAGAGGAGCTTGTGCAGGTGGAGGGCTTCGGTGAAATCATCGCACACAGCATTGCCTATTATTTCAGACAGGAAGCGCATCTGGCACTGCTTGCGGATGTTTTGCAGTATCTTTCCTTCCAAGCGGCAGAGCAGGCAGAGACCGGCGAAAGCCCTCTGGCAGCGCTGACCTTTGTTGTGACGGGGGATTTGGAGAAATTCGCCAACAGAAAGGAATTGCAGGCACTCATTGAAAAGGGTGGTGGCAAGGTGACGGGCAGTGTCACCAAAAAGACGAATTTCCTCATCAATAATGATATTCATTCTGCATCCTCGAAGAATAAAAAGGCGGCAGAGCTAGGGATTCCCATTCTCAGTGAGCAGGATTTTATAGATAAATTTTTAAAATAATGAGATAGGACAAAAAGCGGCTTCTGGAGAAAAAGTCGCTTTTTGTCGTCATTTGTCACGAAATCCGGCTGTTTTTTTGTTTATTAAATCTATAGATTTTTTCTATTTATTTTGCTATACTCATTAAAAATACATTAGGATTTTAATAGCAGCGATAAGGATTCCTGATTTGCTGCTTTCTTATGCGCTTTTTTGCATGAGAATAGGAGGGAAGGCAATGAATTTAAACCAGTTGTATTATTTTAAAACGCTGGCAGAATTGGAGCATTACACTAAGGCGGCGGAAAAGCTGAATATTTCTCAGCCGACGCTCAGCCACTCCATTTCTTCCATGGAAAAGGAACTGGGGGCAAATTTGTTTGAAAAGCAGGGCAGAAATGTTGTTTTGACAAAATATGGGCGGATTTATATGTTCTATGTGGAAAATGCCCTGACACAGCTTGAATTGGGGAAAAACCAGATTGAACGATTGGTTTCCGAGGGGGGCGGACACGTTGGACTGGCGTATATGACATCGGTCGGGACGAACTTTGTCCCCGGACTGATTGCAGGCTTTTTGGATGATCCGCAGAATAAGAATATTTCTTTTTCCTGCTATGAGGGCAACACGAAAACGCTGTTGTATAATCTGAAACGAGAAAAATATGATCTGGTTTTCTGCTCCATGGTGGAGGCGGAGAGCGATGTGGAATTTATTCCTGTTTTCGAGCAGAGCCTTGTGGTTATTTTGCCGGAGGGGCATCCCTTGGAGGATAGAAAGAAGGTAACGATTCAGGATATTTGCCCGTATCCGCTCATCAGCTATACGAAGGAAAGCGGCATGCGCCGTATCATTGATGATATGTTTACAAAGGCGCAGATTATGCCGAATATTCTTTGTCAGTTTGAAGATGTCAATTCTATGGCAGGTCTGGTTGAGAAGAATCAGGGGATTGCCATTGTAACGGATAGCCAAGCACTGCGTAACTATAACGTCACCAAGCTGGAGTTGGATACGCCATATTCCCGCAGAATGGTTTATATGGCGTATGTGCTGAATCGGTATCTGCCGCCGGCGGTGGAAAAATTCAAGGATTACACCATTCAGCGGACAAAGACAAAGAAATAAGCAAACAGGATTTAAGGGAAGGAAATAGAAATGCTGCAGGATTTAGAATACGGAAGATTAGAAAACGAGTTTCGCCATACGGCACCTGTTGCCACGGCGAAGGTGGTCTGCGCACAGGGCAGCCGGCTATTGGTGAGACGTAAGGAAGATGATACATTGGTTTTGCCGACCTATGCGGAGGTAATGGCATGGGCGAAGGAAAAAGGCTGGACGCATTGGTATGAAAACGAGGTACAGTATGTGTTCCGCATGCAGGAGGAGGATTACTTCATTTGGATGGGCGAAGCAGGTGCGCCTGCGGATACGTCCTTCTGCTATGAGCCTGCCATGACATTGCGTCAGGTAAAATCCAAAAATATCTGCTATGCCATGATGACGGCGTGGCATTTGTTTGACTGGTATCGCAGCAATCGTTTCTGCGGACGCTGCGGTGCGAAAACAAAGCATGACGAGAAGGAACGCATGATGCGCTGTCCGGAATGTAATAACATGATTTTTCCTAAAATTGCGCCCTCTGTCATTGTCGGCGTGACGCATGGGGATAGATTGCTTCTGAGCAAATATGCCAACCGCAGCTATACTCGATACGGCATGATTGCAGGCTTTACGGAGATTGGCGAGACGGTGGAAAAAACCGTGCAGAGGGAGGTTATGGAGGAAGTCGGTCTGAAGGTAAAAAATATTCGTTATTATAAAACACAGCCCTGGGGTGTAACGGGCGGCTTGCTGTTGGGGTATTTCTGCGATCTGGACGGAGAGGGTGAGGATATCACGCTAGACCGAGAGGAGCTGGCGATGGCTGAATTTTTTCCGAGAAATAACCTCCCTGCACACGATGACGGCATCAGCCTTACAAGAGAAATGATGCGCATGTTTGAGGAAGGCAGAGAGCCGAAATAACGAGGAGAAGGCCGAATGAACGAGAGGCTTAGGCACGAATCTGTTCTCCGGAAAGAAAACATTGGTCGAGGAAATGGGCTATGATGCCTTTGAGGAGCAGCTTGCCATGTCCTCGCGATATTACAAAAAGCACTTCTTTGAAGGCGAATAAGCAATCAAAAAGAGACTCTGAAAGGAGTCTCTTTTTTCATGCTTTCGTTAATCTTCGTTATCGCCGTAGCGGGTATCCTCGTTAAAGTTAGGAATCATATCAATGCCGCGGTTTGCATCGCCGCCTGCGTTTTTGCCGAAGTGATAATCATTCCCCGGCAGGATAGCATTCAGCACAATGCCTGCGATTGCCGCAATGGCGAGGGAGGTCAGAGTGATATCTGTGTTGGCAACATTGAAGGTCAGCCCATCGGAGAAGCCCAGACCGCAGACAAAAATCACACCTGCGATAATTAGGTTGCGGGATTTTGTGAAATCTACGCGGTTTTCTACTACGTTACGCACGCCGATTGCGGAAATCATACCATACAGCATGAAGCTGACACCGCCGATAATCGCAGAGGGCATAGAACCAATCACCTCTGCCATTTTGGGGATAAAGCTCAGGATGATGGCATAAACCGCAGCAATGCGGATGACCTTGGGGTCATGCACCTTACTCAGCTCCAGAACGCCTGTATTTTCGCCATAGGTGGTATTGGCAGGGCCGCCCACCAGTGCGGACAGGGAGGTTGCAAGCCCGTCCCCAATCAGGGTACGGTGCAGACCGGGGTCTTCAATCAGATTTTCACCGACCGTTGCGGAAATGGCGGACATGTCACCGATATGCTCCATCATGGATGCAAGCGCGATGGGTGCCATTACCAGAATGGCGGAGATGTTGAATTTGCACAGAGAAAATTCGGGCACGCCTACCATGGGGGCAGCCGTGATATTTGTAAAATTCAGAATTGCAGAGCCGTCTGCATTTGTCATACCCATTGCATTGAAAATCAGAGCCGCAATATAGGAAATGACAACGCCCATCAGGATAGGGATAATCTTAAACATGCCCTTGCCCCAGATATTGAAAACAACGATGGTTGCAAGCGCAATAAAGGCAAGCAGCCAATTTGTGGAGGCATTGCTGACAGCGGAGCCTGCCAGACTCAGACCGATACAGATGATAATCGGGCCTGTTACAACAGGGGGAAGAAAACGCATAACCTTTTTTACACCGATTAGGCGAATGATGAGAGCAAGCACCAGATACAGAAGTCCTGCCACCAGAATTCCGCCGCAGGCATAGGAAAGCTTTTCGGCATTGGAAATATTGGCAAAAGCACCTGTGTTCAGCTTAGAGATGGTAGCAAAGCCGCCAAGGAATGCAAAGGATGAGCCGAGGAAGGCAGGAACCTTGCCCTTAGAGCAGAAATGAAACAGCAGTGTGCCGACACCGGCGCAGATAAGCGTAACCTGTACATGCAGAACGTCCTCGCCAAAGTAGCTGTTTACCAGAATGGGCACGAGAATTGTTGCGCCGAACATGGCAAACATGTGCTGTAGACCTAAAAGTAACATTTTCGGAACGCCTAAGACCGAGGCGTTGCGGATGATTCCGTTGTTTTCGTTCATAAAAAACTTCCTCCTGTTATGATAATGGATGATAACAAAATAGATTGTCGTGGCAGATAAGCACTGTAAGCGGCTAATCCACGGACAAAAGTGGGTATTATACCATGTTTGCAGAGGAAGAGAGCAGCTGCGAAGCAGATATTTTCTTCCGCAAGGCATGGTATGAGCAGGCTATGCCTGCGAATCGTAGAATTTGCTGTGAAAACAGCAGATAGACGCTGTAAGCGGCTAACCCACGGACAAGCCGTGGGTATTATACCATAGCTACAGGAGAAAGCACAATGTAAAATCAAACGATTTTTAGAAATTTCTGTCAGAATCAGTCTGTATGTGAGGCATCATAGTATGCCTGAATTTCTTCCGGCAGGCGATCCGGCAGCATTTCATGGATTCTGTCCTCATTGCCGTCCGCAAGAGCCGTTTCGTAATACCAGCATTTGAATTTCAGCATGGCGAGTGCCTTTTCCATGCGCTTGATTTCCTTTTCACATTCCAGCTTCTGCTTCTGAATCAATTCCAGACGCTTGGGATAGGTTTCACTGCCCTCGGTACACCATTGCATAAACTGCTTGATGTTTTTGATTTCCATGCCGGTTTTTTTCAGACATTCCACCAGCCGCAGGGCTTCCAGCTCCGTGGTATCAAAATAGCGGATACCGCCGCTGCGCTTGATTTCGGGGAAGAGCCCCTCCTTATCATAATAGCGCAGGGTGGAAACGGGTAATTGGAACAGTTCGGATACCTGACCGATGGTATACATAAGAATCGCCTTCTTTCAGAAAAATATAAATTCGGTATTAACCTAAAGTTAAGTTTAAGTATTAAAGCAATCGTAGCACAGGAGCAGGGGACTGTCAAGCGGAGAAAATCGAAAAAAAACAGGCTCGGTTATGGATTGTCATAATCGAGCCTGTTTTTATAGGAGAAGGTTTCCTTTTTCAGTATTTGTTGCTTTCGCTTTATGCGTTGATGGCATCGCAGATGCGCTTGCCCATTTCCTTTGTGCCGATTTTTTTGGTGCCTTCGCTGTAGATATCGGGGGTTCTGTAGCCTGCATCCAATACCTTTGTGACAGCATCCTCAATCGCCTGCGATTCTGCAACCAGACCGAAGGAGAATTTCAGCAGCATAGCGGCGGAAAGAATGGTTGCGATGGGGTTTGCCATATCCTTGCCTGCGATATCGGGGGCGGAGCCATGGATGGGTTCATACATCCCGAATGCGCCATCCGCCAGACTTGCGGAGGGCAGCATCCCGATAGAGCCGGTAATCTGGCTTGCTTCGTCGGAAATAATATCCCCGAAAATATTAGAGGTTACGATAACATCGAAATGCTTGGGATTTCTCACCAGCTGCATTGCGGCATTATCCACATACATGTGGTCCAATTCCACCTCAGGATAATCCTTTGCAACCTCTGTCACGGTTCTGCGCCACAGCTTACTGCTTTCCAGAACGTTTGCCTTATCAATGCTGGTAACGTGCTTATTGCGCTTCATAGCGGCTTCAAAGGCCTGTACGGCAATGCGTTTGATTTCAAATTCGCTATATGCTTCAACATCATACGCTTCTTCGCCGTGCTTGCCTTCACGATAGCCGCGCTCCCCGAAATAAATGCCGCCTGTCAGCTCTCTGACAACCAGAATATCCAGACTGTCGCCGATGATTTCGGGCTTGATGGGGCTTGCGTCGCTCAAAGCCTTATGGATGATGGCAGGACGCAGGTTTGCATACAGCCCCAGACTGCTGCGCAGCTTCAGCAAAGCGCCTGCTTCGGGGCGGAGATTTGCCGGCAGATGATCCCATTTTGGGCCGCCAACCGCACCTAAGAGAATCGCGTCGCTGTTTTTGCATGCTTCCAAGGTTTCCTCAGGCAGGGGCTCGCCATACGCATCATACGCACAGCCGCCTGCCAGCTTTTCATTGAATACAAAGTCATGACCGTATTTTTTGCCGACACATTCCAATACGCCCATGGCTTCAGTCACAACATCGGGGCCGATGCCGTCCCCCTTTAATACTGTAATATGATAAGAACCCATTTTCTTCACCTTAACCTTCGATTTTTTCCTTTGTATATGTTACCAGACCGCCCGCAGCCATAATCCTCTGCATGAATGCAGGGAACGGCTCAGCCTGATAGGTTTTGCCCTTTGTTTCGTTTGTAATCACGCCTGTGTTGAAATCAACAGATACGGTATCGCCTGCGTCAATATCATTTGCGGCTTCCTCACATTCCAGAATCGGCAAGCCGATATTGATGGCATTGCGGTAGAAAATTCTGGCGAAGGTGGACGCAATGACGCAGGAAATGCCTGCACATTTGATTGCCAGAGGGGCATGCTCACGAGAGGAGCCGCAGCCGAAATTCTTTGTGGCCACGATAATGTCGCCTTCCTTTACATTGTTTACGAAATCCGCATCAATATCAATCATGCAGTATTTTGCCAGCTCCTCGCCGCTGGATACGTTCAGATATCTTGCGGGGATGATAACGTCTGTATCGACGTTATCCCCGTATTTAAAGACTTTCCCTTTTGCTGTTTCCATTATTCCATCCCTCCTGCAATCTTTTCGGGGTCTGCAATATAGCCTGAGATGGCAGATGCTGCCGCAACTGCGGGGCTTGCCAGATACACTTCACTTTCTGTATGACCCATTCTGCCGACAAAGTTTCTGTTCGTTGTGGATACGCAGCGTTCGCCTGCTGCCAGAATCCCCATGTGCCCGCCAAGGCAGGGACCGCAGGTAGGGGTGCTGAAAATTGCGCCTGCTTTTACGATATCCTCTACATAGCCAAGACGGATGCAGTCCAGATAAATCTGCTGTGTGGCAGGGATAACGATGGTGCGCACCTTGGGGTGTACCTGTTTGCCTCTGAGAATTTCTGCCGCAATCTTCATATCGTTCAGTCTGCCGTTGGTGCAGGAGCCGATGACAACCTGGTCGATTGCGATTTCGCCTGCTTCGTCAATCGTTTTTGTGTTTTCGGGCAGATGAGGGAAGGCAACGGTTGGTCTCAATTTGCTTAAATCAATCGTATAAACCTCGTCATATTCCGCATCGGGGTCTGCCTCGTAAACCACAGGCTCTTTTGTGGAATGTTTCTTTACATATTCCATTGTTTTTTCATCCACGGGGAAGATGCCGTTTTTCGCACCGGCTTCAATCGCCATATTCGCCATGGAGAAGCGGTCATCCATCGTCAGATACTGAATTCCGTCACCGACAAATTCCATGCTGCGGTACAGTGCGCCGTCCACACCGATCATGCCAATGATGTGCAGAATGATATCCTTGCCGCTGACCCATTTTGCAGGCTTGCCTGTCAGCACGAATTTGATGGCACTGGGCACCTTGAACCATGCTTCGCCGGTTGCCATGCCGATTGCCATATCGGTGCTGCCGATGCCCGTGGAGAACGCACCCAATGCGCCGTAGGTACAGGTATGGGAATCTGCGCCGATGATAACCTGACCGGGAACAACAATCCCTTTTTCGGGCAGAAGGGCGTGCTCAATGCCCATCTGTCCAACGTCGAAGAAGTTCTTCACTTCCATATCATAAGCAAAGGTACGGCAGGCCTTGCACTGCTCTGCCGCCTTGATGTCCTTGTTGGGGGTAAAGTGATCCAGAACGATAACCACCTTATCCTTATCAAAAACCTCCTTTGCGCCTGTTTTCTGAAATTCCTTCAAAGCAACGGCGGTTGTGATGTCGTTGCCCATAACAATATCCAATTTTGCCTGAATCAGCTGTCCGGCTTTTACGCTTGCTTCCCCCGCATGGGCTGCAAGAATCTTTTGTGTCATTGTCATTCCCATGATGCTATCCTCCAAAAATTTCTTTTGTACTCTCTTACTCTTTTCTTATCTGATAATCTTGTTTGTTGTGCTCACTACCGCACGCAGACCGGATTTTGTGATATTGCTGGATGTGCCTGCGCCGAAATATATGCCGCCTTCGTTATCGGCAATCTGGATGTAGGAGATCGCACGGGATTTTGTGCCGTGGGACATGGAATGTTCTCTGTAGTCCACAACCTCCATCACGATATGGAAGTAGTCCTCGATGGCATGGCAAAGAGCGGAAATAATGCCGTTGCCGGTGCCTTTCAAGGTAAGGGGCTTGCCGTTGAAGTTACATTCTGCCTCAATGGCAACGTCCTCGTGGTTTTTCAGAACGATTTCCTTATATGTAACCAGCTCCAGAGGGGCTCTGCCGTCTACATAATGGTCGATGAATGCTTCGTAGATATCAGCAGGTGTCAGATCCTTATGCTGTCTGTCGCTCATGCTTGTGGTAACAGTGCTGAAATCCTGCTGGAAGGCCTTGGGCAGATACAGACCGAAATTCTGTTCCAGAACGAAGGCAACGCCGCCCTTGCCGCTCTGGCTGTTGATACGAACGATGGGGTCGTAGTTTCTGCCGACATCCATAGGGTCGATGGGCAGATAAGGAACCTCCCAGTGGTCGGGATGCTGCTTCATTGCTTCCATACCCTTTCTGATGGCATCCTGATGGGAGCCGGAGAAGGCTGTATAAACCAGAGAGCCTGCATAGGGGTGTCTGGGGGAAATGCTCATTCTTGTGGATTCCTCGTAAATCTTTACGGCTTCATCAATATGGCTGAAATCCAGTTCGGGGTCAATGCCCTGAGAGAAGATGTTCATGGCTACATTCATGATGTCTGTGTTGCCGGTTCTTTCGCCGTTGCCGAACAGTGTGCCTTCCACACGGTCAGCCCCTGCCAGCATAGCCAGCTCGGTTGCCGCTACGGCTGTGCCGCGGTCGTTGTGTGCATGCAGGCTGACGTAAATGCTGTTTCTGTATTTCAGGTTTTCACAGCAGTATTCAATCTGGTCGGCGTAGATATTGGGTGTCGCCATTTCTACGGTAGAGGGCAGGTTGATGATTGCCTTGTGGTCGGGTGTGGGCTCCCAGACATCCAGAACCGCATTGCAGATTTCTACGGCAAAGGGCATTTCTGTGCCTGTGAAGCTTTCGGGAGAATATTCAAAGAAAAACTCCGTTTCGGGGATAGCTGCTGCTTCTTCCTTAATCTGCTTTGCGCCTGCAACTGCCAGGTCGATGGTTTCCTGCATGGAATTGCCGAAAACAACATCTCTTTGCAGGGTGGAGGTGGAGTTATACAGATGTACGATTGCTTTTTTTGCACCCTTCAATGCTTCGAAGGTTTTATGGATGATGTGGGGTCTGCTCTGTGTCAGCACCTGTACGGTAACATCATCGGGAATCAGGTTGTTGTCAATCAAGCATCTTGCAAATTCAAATTCGGTATCGCTTGCCGCAGGGAAGCCGATTTCGATTTCCTTAAACCCTGTATCCACCAGAAACTGGAAGAATTTCAGCTTTTCGGGCAGGTTCATGGGGATTTCCAAGGACTGGTTGCCGTCTCTCATGTCAACGCTGCACCATACGGGTGCTTTTGTGATGGTGTTGTTGGGCCATTTGCGGTTGGGCATGTCCATTGTGGGGTAGGGTCTGTATTTTGTGTAGTTCATCATTGGTAGTTCCTCCTTAAAATTCTGCGTGTGTTTTTTGTTTGATTTTATCTTTGGTTCGTTTGTATGCGTGGTTAGAATGAGCGATGAGCAAAAGAAAAAGCCCTTCATCTCCCTCATTAAGAGACGAAAGACCAGAAATCTCCGCGGTACCACTCTTTTTTATTCCCGAAAAGGAATACACTTTCCCAGATACAGGCTGTAAGAACCAATATCCTGTCGGTATAACGGCCGACTCGCCGGTTGCGCCTACTTGTGTTCAGTTCAGCGAACCACTCCGAGGCCAGTTCAAACATTCTTCCGTTATCTGCTCGCACCAACCGCAGACTCTCTGAAAACATCCAAAGGTTTTACTACTCCTCTTCCTTGTGTTTGTTGTGTTGTATTGGAATGAATACAATTTAAACACCAAATTGCTTTTTTGTCAATACAAAATTTGAAAGTTTTTTGTATTCATATAAAAACAATAAATCGGAATTTCCCCTGTAAGAAAGAAGAAAGTTGTGCTATAATGAAACGATAGCATACAAAAGAAGGAAACAGCTCCAAAAATCATGAGGAGGGATAGATATGAAGGGAAAAAAGAAAATTGCTTCGATTCTGGCGTGTGCCATGCTTTTGAGTGCGGCACCCGTAGAAGCAATGGCATATACAGTACCCGATACGGTGCGTGTCGGGCTGGAATCGGTTTGTAAAAACGTGGCATCTGCAAGCATCGGTGTGTGGGAATTGCAGATTGGCATGCAGAAGGGCGATGGCTTTCAAAGGGGCGGCGTGATTACCTCAAGCGGTCTGTTTACGGCAAGGCCTGCCGTGGGGGACTATATCGCAGTGGACAAAACGATGGACTGTGCGGACGCATTGGACATGGCAAATGACATGAAAAAAAGCGGATTGGACACCTATGCGGCGTACCTGAGCGGAGGGGACTGGACGGTCTATGTGAAGGATGCCTCTGTTTCCGCTGTGGAGGCTGCGGCAGATGAAAATGCAAGCCGCGCTTCCTTTGAGGGCGTTGCCATTACGGGCGGCGAAGCCCCTGTGCTTGTGCCGGAGAATGCCGTCATGATGGGCGGCAATGTGGCAGATACCTTTAAGCTCAACAGCATGCCCTATCGCGGAATGCTGACGTTTTCCGTGAATGGCAGCAGCATGACGGGCGTGAATATCATTGGCTTAGAGGAATATCTCTACGGCGTGGTGCCTTCCGAAATGCCGAAAAGCTATGATGCAGAAGCGCTGAAGGCGCAGGCGGTTGCGGCGCGCACCTATGCCATGACGAAGCTGGGCGCGCATACGGGCAGCGGCTATCAGCTCTGCGACACCACAGCCTGTCAGGTTTATAAGGGCTACAGCAATGAGGCGGATGCCACCACAGCGGCGGTAGATGCAACGGCAGGCGAGGTTGCCTGCTACAACGGCAGCCCGATTGAAGCGGTGTTCTCCGCATCTACAGGCGGCTATACCGAAAGCAGTGAAAACGTATGGAATGCGGCGGTGCCGTATCTGCGTGCGGTTCCCGAACCGGGGGAATATGGCGATAACAGCTGGGCAAAGACTTTGACACTGGATGAGCTGACTGCGCTTTTGCAGACGAAGGGTGAGAATATCGGCACAGCGAAGGATATTGTGATTACGAAGCTTTCCACAGGCGGGCGGGTGCAGGAGTTGCAAATCGTCGGCACAAGCGGTACAAAAACGCTGACGAAGGAAACCATTCGGACCTATTTTTCCTCTGCCTGCGGCACACTGCCGAGCAAGATGTTTACGATTAACGGCAAGGGCGGCACGGTAACGGGTGGCACGAGCACAAGTGCGAAGGGCGGTCTGCTTTCTGCGGCGGCAAGGCAGGGTATTATTGCAAAGACAGAGGGCGCGCTTTCCTATCTGAATGGGAAAAAGCTTTCCGTTGATGTGGATGCAGCACAGCCTGCGCAGAATACCGATAACGGAGCCTATGCGGTTTACAACGTGAGCATCAGCACCGTTGCGAATGGAAAATTCGTGTTTTCCGGCAGCGGCAGCGGTCATGGTGTCGGCTTGAGCCAGAAGGGCGCACAGGGCATGGCACAGATGGGCTATGATTATAAGGAAATTCTGTGCCATTACTATACAGGCATTACGATAGAGGGCTGATATCATGAAGGAATTCAGAGCCTTCCTGCTTTCCCGAACAGGCTGGCAGGATGAAAACGGCAATACGGTTGTTTTTTCCGAAACGAACCTGACAGGGGAAACGGCAGGGGATGGGCTTTGGCTGTTTCTGGATGAGGGACTGCGCTGCGGCGGCATGCACCGCAGGATTGCGGCAAGCGAAGCGGCAGTCAGAGAGACACTCTGCGGTGTCGGGAAGGAGCAGCTTTGGGAGAAAATAGCAGCCGATTGGGCAAAGGAGGCATAAAAATGTTTTGTGAAAAGCTGACGGAGGAACAAATCAGAAGGGTGATGAATGTCATTTCCGATGACGGCGCACTGACGATTCTGAAAATCCGTACCTACGATAAAAGCTTTGAGGATGCGGTTGCGGTTTCCGCTGTGCCGGAGGTAACGGCGAAATTTCAGGAGGATATTGAAACCTATCAGCTGCATGATTATTTCATCAGAGGAAAGAATCGCGCAGGGGCAGGCTCCGATTATATTTACAGAAAAATGATGTATGAATGGTTCGGCGAGCCGTATGTTGTAAAATATCTGATGGAATATTAAGGGGGAACGGATATGTATGTAAAAAGACTCAAGGATGATGAAATTTTGCAGATTATGCGTGTCATTTCCGACCCCGACTGCGAAATTGTGAGCATTTTCCGCAAGGTGACAGACCCTGAGGTGGTTATCAATTCGCAGGATATGGAGGAACGCTATGTGCTGCATGATTATGATATAGAAGGGTTTGATTATCTGCCCGATGATTCCACGCGGATGTACCGTAAGGAAATGCTGAGGATTTTCGGTGAGAAATATGCGGCGGATTATATGTTGAGAAGATAAAGAGGAACAGAAATGAAAACAAGTGATTTTTACTTTGACCTGCCTGAAGAATTGATTGCGCAGGAGCCGCTTGCGGACAGAGCATCCAGCCGTCTGATGGTGGTGCATAAGGACAGCGGAAAGCGTGAGCATCGGCATTTTCGGGACATTAAAGAGTATCTGCGCGCAGGGGACTGTCTGGTTATCAACAATACCAAGGTTTTGCCTGCCAGATTATACGGCGAAAGAGTCGGCACAGGCGCGGCGATGGAGATTCTTTTGCTGGTGAGAAAGGATATGGATACATGGGAGGTTCTGGTGCGCCCCGGGAAAAAAGCGCGCCCCGGTGACAGGATTTCCTTTGGCGGCGGCAAGCTGATTGCGGAGGTTTTAGAGGTCATCGAAGGCGGCAATCGTATTATCAAATTTGAATATGAGGGCGTGTTTGAAAATATTCTGGAGGAGCTGGGAGAAATGCCCCTGCCCCCTTATATCACCCATAAATTAGAGGATAAAAACCGCTATCAGACGGTTTATGCGGAGCATGAGGGCTCTGCGGCGGCACCCACGGCAGGTCTGCATTTTACGCCGGAATTATTAAAGGAAATTGAAGACATGGGGGTAAGGATTGCCCATGTTACCCTGCATGTTGGTCTGGGCACCTTTCGCCCCGTGAAGGTGGAGGATGTGCTGGAGCATGAAATGCACTCTGAGTATTATGTGGTAGAGCCGGAGCAGGCGGCGATTATGAATGAAACGAAGAAAAACGGCGGCCGCATCATTGCCGTCGGCACAACAAGCACAAGAACACTGGAATCCGTAACGGATGAAAACGGCGTGATTCAGCCCAAAAGCGGCTGGACGAAGATTTTCATTTATCCCGGATACACCTTCAAGGCGGTGGATTGCCTTGTGACAAATTTCCATCTGCCGGAATCTACGCTGATTATGCTGGTTTCTGCGCTGATGGGGAAGGAGCTTGTGATGGAAAGCTATGCCGAGGCGGTAAAGGAGCGGTATCGGTTCTTTAGCTTCGGGGATGCGTGTCTGTTTCTGGCAAAAGAAAAATAAGCAATAAAAAAGCCCTACTGTAAGCTTAGCTTACAGTAGGGCTTTTTCTTGCTTAGCCGATGCCACCGTTCAGTGCGCCGAGAATCAGCACCAGAACGCAGACGGGGCAGAGGACATATTTACAGAGCGGATAGAACCAAGGGAACAGGGGCTTATCCCGTCCCTTATTGACCTCCGCTTCCACAAATTCACGCTTGCAGAACCAGAAGAACATGATTGCTGCCAGACCTGCGCCGAGGGGGCAGATATAAATGGACAGCACATCCATCCAACCGGAAACAATGCCTTGGATACAGATGGAAACAACGATGCCAATGATGCCGATGGTAAGGCAGGCAGGCACGCGGGCAAAGTTGAATTTTTCCTGTAGGGTTGCGATGGGCGTTTCATACAGATTGAGGAGAGAGGTCATCCCTGCGAACAGCACTGCCACAAAGAAAATGATGGCGAACAGAGAGCCGCCGGGCATGCTGTGGAACAGATTCGGCAGGAAGATGAACATCAGCCCCGGGCCGCCCTGATCCAGCTGAGAGCCTGTGGTTGCCATGGCAGGAATGATGACCAGTGCCGCAAGGCATGCCGCCAAGGTATCAAAGAAGGCAACGCGCGCCGCAGAGGCAGGAATATTTTCTTCATCGGAGAGATAGGAGCCATAGATGATGGTGCCGTTGCCTGCGATGGAGAGGGAGAAGAACGCCTGTCCGAGGGCATAAATCCATGTCATAGGGCTTTTCAGTGCGACAGGGTCTACGCGAAAGATGTAGCGATAGCCTGCCACTGCACCGGGCTGTAATGCAATATAGACAGCAAGCCCGACAAACAGCAGGAAAAACAGCGGCATCATGATTTTATTTGCTTTTTCGATGCCCTGCCCAATGCCCATCATCATAATCAGGATGCAGAGGAGCAGTGCCGCAATCTGCTACCCGTTATTGCCGAAGGCACTTGCCATGCCGCCGAATGCCGCCGCATAGGAATCAACATCCGCCGGGGCAAGGGTTGCGCCGGTAAATGTGCCGACGGCGTATTTCAAAATCCAGCCCATGACAACGGTGTAGCCGATTGCCATTGCCAATGCGCCGACCATGGGAATCAGCCCCAGTGCCTCCCCCAGCTTGCGCTTGCCGCGGCTTTCCAGAGCCATGCCGAAGGCATTGACAGGGCCGGAGCGTGCCGCACGCCCGAACGCCATTTCCCCGATGACACCTGTTGCGCCAATCAGCACAACAAAGATAAAATAAGGAATCAGAAAGGAACCGCCGCCGTAAAGGGAGACCCTTGTCGGGAACATCCAGAGATTGCCCATGCCGACCGCGGAACCCACGCAGGCAAGGATGAAGCCGAGCCTGTTGGTAAAAGAATCACGTTTTTTCATAAGTTTCTCCTTTATAAATGATAAATGCCTGTGTAGTATACCATTTTTTTCGGGAGAAGGACAGAATAAAACGAAAAATTGTACAGAATTGGATGATTTTTTTGAGGAACAGCGAGCAGATTCTTTTCCTTGAAATAAAGGAAAATCTACTATAAAATAGAAGGAGTGTTTAGGGAAAGTCGGTGAGAAAAATGGACTTATTTGAATATAACCGCAGCCTGCAGGGCGGCAAGGAGGCACCGCTTGCGGCAAGGATGCGCCCAAGCTGTCTGGAGGATTTTGTCGGGCAGGAGCATATTGTCGGGAAGGGCAAGCTGCTTCACGGAGCCGTAGAGCGCGACAGGCTCAGCTCTGTTATTTTTTATGGCCCGCCGGGGACAGGCAAGACCACTCTGGCGAAAATCATTGCCAACACCACGAAAAGCAAATTCTGCCAGATTAACGCGACAACGGCAGGCATAAAGGAGATTAAGGAAACGGTGGAGGATGCCAAGGCGGAGCTTGGGATGTACGGCAAAAAGACGATTTTGTTTATTGACGAGATTCACAGGTTTAACAAAAGCCAGCAGGATGCCCTTCTGCCGCATGTGGAGGACGGGACGCTGATTTTGATTGGGGCGACAACGGAAAATCCTTATTTTGAGGTGAACAAGGCGTTGGTTTCCCGCTCGATTGTCTTTGAGCTGCGGCAGCTTGAGGACAAGGACATCAAAAGACTGCTGGAGCGGGCATTGACGGATGAGAAAAACGGCATGGGTATCTATCATGCGAGGATGGATGCGGACGCGATGGATTTTCTTGCAAATACGGCAAACGGAGACGCGAGAGCCGCGCTCAACGCTTTAGAACTGGCAGTGCTGACAACGGAGCCACAGGCGGACAAAACGATTCACATCACCTTGGAGGAGGCGCAGGAGTGCATCCAGAAGCGCGCGCTGAATTATGATAAGGATGGGGACAACCATTATGATACGATTTCCGCGTTCATCAAGAGCATGCGCGGCTCTGACCCCGATGCGGCTTTGTATTATCTGGCGAAAATGATTTATGCAGGGGAAGACCCGAAATTTATTGCGCGGCGAGTTGTCATCTGTGCATCGGAGGATGTGGGCAATGCAGATCCGCACGCGTTGCAGGTAGCGGTTTCTGCCATGCAGGCGGTCAATTTTATCGGGATGCCGGAGGGGCGGATTCCCTTGGCGCAGGCGGTGACATACGTTGCCTGTGCGCCGAAAAGTAATGCCGCCTATCTTGGGATTGACAAGGCGCTGAGTGATGTACGCAATATTCGGATTCGTACCGTTCCACCGCATCTGAAGGACAGCCATTACAGCGGTGCGAAGGAGCTGGAGCATGGCGTAGGCTACAAATACGCACATGATTACCCCGGACATTATGTGAAGCAGCAATATCTGCCGGATGAATTGGTTGGCACGGTATATTATGCGATGACAGAGAATGGCGTGGAGCGGCGCATGAAGGAGCATCTGAGGCGGCTGAAGGGGGAGTAACAGGATTTTTCTTGGAAATTTCTTGACTTTCCGATTTGATATGTTAAAATAAATTTATTATGATTTGAATGACTGTGAAGATGAAAAGTACGCAGTGAACCATCTCCAGAGAGAGGGCTTTCGGGGAAACCTGAGCTGAAAGAGCCCTTAGCCTGTGAAGCTGCGGAAGTTCCCATCGGAGTCGGCTTTCTGAACAGAGAAGTAGGAAAGCCCGTTTCATGCTCGTTACGCATCAGAGTGCCTGTGATAGCAGGAATTTGGGTGGTACCGCGAGCCTTCGTCCCTTTGTGTGACGGAGGCTTTTTCTTTTTTGGGTGTGCCCCACCCCGTAAAAATCTGAAAAAACCTTGCAAAAGAGAGGAGAAAGCAAAAATGAAGGATAAGCTGAAACAAATCCAGCAAAAAGCGCTGAGCGCATTCCAGGATGCAAGAGAGATCAAGGATGTAGATGATTTAAAGGTGAAATTTCTGGGTAAGAAGGGCGAGCTGACTGCCATTCTGAAGGAAATGGGCAAGCTTTCCGCAGAGGAAAGACCTGTCATCGGGCAGATGGCGAATGAAGTAAGACAGAGCATTGAAAAAATGCTGGAGGAAAGCAAGAAACGTCTGGAGGCGGCAGAACTGGCGCACAGACTGGAGGCAGAAAAAATCGACGTAACCATGCCGGGGAAGGAAAGACCCGAAGGGCATAAGCACCCCATGAGCATTGTGATCGACGAAATCTGCGATATTTTCAAGGGCATGGGCTACGAGGTGGCAGACGGCCCTGAGGTGGAAAAGGACTACTATAACTTTGAGGCGCTGAATATTCCTGCAAACCATCCTGCAAAGGATGAACAGGATACCTTCTATATTAATGGGGATATTCTGCTGCGTACACAGACCTCTCCCGTGCAGGTGCGTACCATGGAGAAGGGCAAGCTACCTATCCGTATGGTTTGCCCCGGTGCGGTATATCGTTCCGATGAGGTGGATGCAACCCACTCCCCTGTATTCCATCAGCTGGAAGGCATGGTGATTGATAAGAACGTAACTATGGGCGATTTGAAGGGTGCATTGGCAGTTTTTGCGAAGGAGCTGTTCGGTGAGGATACAAAGGTTCGTTTCCGTCCCCATCATTTCCCCTTCACAGAACCCAGTGCGGAAATGGACGTAACCTGCTTTGCCTGCGGCGGCGAGGGTTGCCGTGTGTGCAAGGGCGAGGGCTACATTGAGTTGCTGGGCTGCGGCATGGTTCACCCCAAGGTGCTGAAAATGAGCGGCATTGATCCTGAGGAATACAGCGGCTTTGCATTTGGTATGGGTCTGGAGCGTGTAGCTATGCAGAGATACGGCATTACAGACCTGCGCTTGCTGTTTGAAAACGATGCGAAATTCCTGAAGCAGTTCTAATAGACTGCAAAAGATTGCGGGGCGTTGGTTCAAGCAGGGTTTGCACCCTTGCCCTTTGGGCAACCGCCGCATCTGTTCGGCGGTGCGTACCCACACCCAACGAGGAATTTTGAAAAATAAATTTATATTCCGTATTTACCTGCAAAAGCAGATGCTTTTGCGTATAGGGTCAAGGGGATTATCCCCTTGCAGGAGTTTGAGGACAGCGTCCTCAATAGAAGAAAGGAGAGTTAATTTCATGGACGTACCTATGTCTTGGATGAAAGAATATGCACCCGTTACAGCGGATATCAAGGATTTTATTGAGGATATTACGTTGTCCGGTTCCAAAGTAGAGGGCTACACAACCGTAGCCGGCGAAATTAAAAACGTAGTGACAGGCTATATCAAGGAAATCGTAAAGCACCCCGATGCCGATAAGCTGGTGATCTGCACGATTGATGCAGGACAGGGCAGGGACTTAACGATTGTTACCGGCGCACCCAATGTGAGAGTGGGAGATTATGTACCTGTTGCGCTGAACAATTCTGTTATCGCAGGCGGCAAGGAAATCCACACAGGCGAGCTGCGTGGGGTTGTTTCCGAAGGGATGCTCTGCTCTGTGGAGGAACTGGGCTGCGACAGACACGATTTCCCCGAAGCACCCGAATATGGCATCTATATCTTCCCCGAACCCGTAGAATTGGGTAAGGATATTGTTGAAGTGCTGGATTTGAAGGATGAAGTGGTGGAATACGAAATTACCTCCAACAGACCCGACTGCTTCTCTGTTCTGGGGATTGCAAGAGAGGCTGCCGCAACCTATGATATTCCCTTCCATTACCCAGAAATCAAGGTGGCAGAAAAGGCGGAAGGCAAGGCAGAGGATTTTGTAAAGGTAACGATTGAGAACCCTACCCTTTGCCCCAGATACGTTGCAAGAGTGGTAAAGAATGTAAAAATCGGACCTTCTCCCAGATGGATGAGAAAAAGACTGCGTATGGCAGGTGTACGCCCCATCAACAATATCGTTGATATCACAAACTATGTGATGATTGAAATGGGACAGCCGATGCATGCATTCTCCATCGAAACCATCAAGGACAGCCATATTATTGTAAGAAACGCAAAAGAGGGCGAAACCATTACAACACTGGACGGACAGGTGAGAAGCCTTGATCCCTCCATGCTTGTGATTGCCGACCCCGAAAAGGCAGTTGCGATTGCAGGCGTAATGGGCGGCGAAAATTCCATGATTGTGGAAGGCTCTCAGGCGGTGCTGTTTGAATCCGCAAACTTTGACGGCCCGAACGTGCGTATCACAGCGAAAAAGGTTGGTCTGCGTACAGACGCATCCAGTAAGTTTGAAAAGGGACTGGATCCCAATCTGGCACTGGAGGCAGTGAACCGCGCAGTGCAGCTGGTGGAGCTTCTGGAGGCAGGTGAGGTTGTGCCCGGCGTTGTGGATGAATACCCCAACAAGAGAGAGCCTTGGCAGCTTTCCTACAACCCTGCATGGATTAACAAATTCCTTGGGACAAATATTTCCGAAGAAGAAATGCAGAAGATTTTTGAAAAAATCGAATTGAAGGTTGACCCTGTAAACCATATTGTAACGATTCCTACCTTCCGTCCCGATTTGGAGGCACAGGCAGACCTTGCGGAAGAAATTGCACGCTTCTACGGCTACAATAAGATTGAAGCAACACTGGCTTCCGGCACACCTACGGTTGGCAAGAGAACCTATGCGCAGAGCATTACTGCACTGGTGAAGGATACTGTGATTGCAAACGGTCTGTGCGAGGCAATGACATATAGCTTTGAAAGCCCGAAGGTGTTTGACAAGCTGCTGATTCCTGCGGACAGCGACTTGAGAAAGGCCATTGTGATTTCTAACCCTCTGGGTGAGGATTTCTCCATTATGAGAACGGTTTCCTTCAATGGTATCCTCACTTCCTTGGCAACAAACTACAACAGAAGAAACGAAAGCGCAGGCTTGTTTGAGGTGGCGAAGGTTTATATTCCCAAGGCACTGCCTTTGACAGAACTGCCTCACGAAATTCCCACACTGACCATGGGGATGTACGGCAATATGGATTTCTATGATTTGAAGGGGATTGTGGAGCATCTGATGCACGTTCTTGGCATGAGCAAGGTGGCAGAATATGTGACAGAAAAGGCACTGCCTTGGATGCACCCCGGCAGAACGGCTTCTGTGATCGTAAACGGCGAAAGCATTGGTTATTTGGGTGAAGTGCATCCTGCGGTGCTGAAAAACTACGGCATTGGCACAAGAGCATATCTGGCTGTTCTGGATATGGAAAAGGTAATTGCGAATGCAAACAGAGATGTGGTTTATCAGGCATTGCCGAAATTCCCCGCACTGACAAGAGATATTGCGATGCTGGTGAAGGAAGATGTAACCGTGAAGGAAATTGCGGATATCATCAAGAAAAACGGCGGCGCATATCTGGAAGAAGCAAAGCTCTTTGACGTATATCAGGGGGCACAGATTGAGGCAGGCTATAAATCTGTGGCATATTCCATCACCTTCCGCAGTGCGGAAAAGACACTGGCAGATGCCGATATTGCAGATGCAATGGATAAGATTTTGAAGGGCTTGGCAGAGGAGCTGGGCGCACAGCTGAGAGATAAATAAGGAATCGGGATTTCCGAGAGAAAGAACCGCCATGGCAGGGATGCTGTGGCGGTTTTTTGATGAGAGGAACGGCGCAGGTGCGCCTAAAGAGGTTTTTAGAAGAATCTATTTAAAAAACAGTGTAAATATTATTACAACTAATATTGACAAAGTGAAATACTAATGATAGAATAGGGGTAGAGGTGGTAGATATGAAGCGAATGATAACGAAATGCCCCGGATGTCAGGGAACGCTGCATATTGCAAAGCTGCAATGCCCTGATTGTGGTATGGAATTAAAAAATGATTTTTCATTGAGCCGTTTCGATCGGTTGGATGATGCACAGTATGAATTTCTTCTGACATTTTTGAAAAGCAGAGGGAGTTTGAAGGAAGTGCAGGCAGAATTGCAGCTTTCTTATCCTGCGGCGAAAAAGAAATTGGAAGAATTATTAACTGCGTTGGAATTGAGCGAGACAACTGAGAAAAGGGGAGAGGTAGATATGAGCAATTTAAAGGTGGAGCAGGGCAGTACGGAAGCATCTGAAATCATCAAGGGGAAAATCAAAGAAAACGGCGGTCATGTTACGGTATATACCGCAAGGGGGCTTCCTTGTGAAATCACGGCAGAGCCGGATGGGAAAACCTTTAGCAGTAATAAGCTTCCTGTGAGCGATAGATATGATTACAAGGTTTTTGATGTGATTGTAGACCTTTTACTTGAGCAGGGCGGCAGAGCAAGAAAGGGAAATGGGCGAAATTATAAACTGGGCGAAAAAGGGTGTGAAACGGATACAGTGGTTGGTGCGATTGCGGTGTATCGTGGATATGAATTGGGTGCATCCGTTTATGATCCTGTTTTTGTAATGGCGGCGGTGCTGGAATGGGCAGGCATTGCGAAAAATGGACGCGGAGAATTGATTCTTACGAATGAATATAAGAGTATGCTGTAAAATTATCAACAGGTAAAGTAGGCTGGAGCTTCTATGGGGGAATCATTATGGCGAAAACGATTTTAGAGTTGAAATTTGAAGAAGAAATCAGAGATAAGATGTTTCTTGCAAAAAAAGAGTGCAAATATAATCCGACTCGCTTTCATCAGATGATTAGCAACCATGGCGGCGTTGGAACGGCAAAAAGGTTGATTGCACAGGCGCAAAAAACCGGAAATACATCAGATGGATTTACTACGCTTTATCTTTGCGATAGGTTGGATTTGACAATGGAAAATTCTGTTTGTAAGGAGGAATACCGCTCTTTATTTACTGCGGATGAAATTGCGTATTGCGAAATGGTATTAGGAATTTCCGAGAACTGAAACATGATGCGGTAGGTTTGTAGTAAAAGGAAATGAAATGGTGGCAGGGGGTGCAGGTATGCGTTTATTTAGAATGATTGTTTCTATTTTTGTGATGCTGATTGCGGGCTTGATTGGTTTTTTTGTGGGCATTAGAATAGATGAGGCAATGGGAGGTGCGGTTTTATTTTCCGTGATTGCCGGAATTGCCTGCGTGATTTATACGATAGAGAATCAAGAAAAATGAGATTGCCGACAGGATTCTGAAAAGCGGAGAGCGTTTTTTGGAGAGGATTTTTCACTGACGAGAGAAAAAATGAAAAAGAGCAAAAAAACAGCCCTTGGAGAGTGCTTTCCGAGGGCTTTTGTTATTTTATTTTACATATTCATATTTTTTGATATAGCAGATGCCGATGGGGGTGGGGCCGGTATGGGTGCCGATGGTGATGCCGACGGGCCAGATTTCATCCATTACATCGAAGCCTTCTGCCAGAAGGGTCTGACGCATTTCTTCTACGGTGGCGTGGCGTTCCTTTTCCCCGCGCACCAACAGCACGCGATAGTGTTCCTTTTCGCTGCCGATTTCGTTTCTTGTCATATCCATGATGGTTTTAAGCGCTTTTTTATGCCCGCGCACCTTGCTTTCGGGATACAGTTCGCCATCGCGCATGACGATAATCGGCTTAATATTCAGAATCGCGCCTGCCAGAGCGGCGGCTTTGCCGATTCTGCCGCCCTTCTGGAGATAATCCAGAGAATCGACGGTGAAGTTGATTTTTGTCATATATTTTTGTTTATCCAGAACGGCAAGCAGCTCTTCCATAGAATAGCCGGCATCGCGCATGCGGCATGCTTCGTAGACCAGAAGCCCCTGCGAGCCTGTGACACAGGCACTATCCAGAACGATGATTTTGCGCTCGGGATAGGCTTCGCCAAGGATATTTGCCGCATTTACGCCGCTCTGATAGGAGCCGCTGAAATTTGCCGTAAGGCAGATACAGAAAACATCCTTGCCTTCCTTTAAAACGGGCTCCATGGCATCCATGTAATCCTGCACGGAGGGCAGAGAGGTTTTTGGATAGAGCTTATCGGCATTGATTTTATCGTAAAATTCATCGGGGGTAATATCCTGCAATTCCTTTAGGTAATTTACCGTATCAAAGGAAACATGAAAGGGGACGTAGGTTACATCCAGCTGTTCCAGCGCGGCGGCAGGAATATCGCAGGAGGTATCGGAAAGTATTTTATATGTAGACATAGAGCTATTCCTCCATTTGAAATCTATAAAATCGATTTTGAATTAGTCTTTCTATCGGTTTATTTTACTTTGTATTTTGGGCGTTGTCAATAAAAAACACTGTTACACTGACGTAGTAAAGCATACCAGATGTTGTGTTATTCTCCTGCGCGGAAGTGGTTTTTATAGTAGGATTTGCCAATTTCCAAAGAAGATGGTATCATTTGTAGGCATGAAGAAAACGGAAGGGAGGAAACAGAGATGGGAAAGATTCTGGTCATTGCCGAGAAGCCCTCTGTGGCAAGGGATATTGCGAAGGTTTTGCAGGTAAAGCAGAAGGGAGAAGGCTGTCTCATCGGGGAGCGCTATGTGGTTTCCTGGGCGGTCGGGCATCTGGTGACGCTTGCGGAGCCGGAGGAATATGACGAGAAATACAAGAAATGGAATTTTTCCACGCTGCCGATTCTTCCTGAGGAAATGCAGCTGAAAGCAATCAAACAGACGAGAGACCAGCTAAAGATTCTGCACAGCTGGATGCACAAAAGGGAGATTGACAGCTTAATCTGTGCAACGGATAGTGGGAGAGAAGGGGAGCTGATTTTCCGCTATATTTATGAGATTACGAAATGCAAAAAGCCGTTTCAGCGGCTCTGGATCAGCAGCATGACGGAGGAGGCCATCAAGGAAGGCTTCAGAGCGCTGAAGGACGGCAGAGAATACGATTTATTATATACCTCCGCGAAATGCAGGAGTGAGGCGGACTGGCTGGTAGGGATGAACGCCACGCGGGCGTATACCCTGCAATATCACGCGCTTCTGAGCATTGGGCGTGTGCAGACACCGACACTGGCGTTGATTGTGGAGCGGCAGAAGGAAATCGATGCCTTTACGGCGGAGGATTATTTTGAAGTACAGGCAGACTTCGGCGGCTATACGGGGCTTTGGATTGACAGGGAGGAGCATACCCGTATCGACAGGGAGGACGCGGCGCAGGCGATTCTTGCGAAAACAAACGGCAAGCCTGCCACGATTACAAAGGTGGAAAAGGAAGAAAAGAAAACGCCGCCGCCCCTGCTTTATGATTTGACGGAATTGCAGAGGGAATGTAACCGAAAATTCGGCTTTTCCGCGAAAAAGACACTGGATATCGCGCAGAGCCTGTATGAAAAGCGAAAAATGATTACCTACCCCAGAACGGACAGCCGCTACCTGAGCGAGGACATGAAGGGAAAGGTGAAAAGTACGATTCACCGCTTGCAGGCGTTGGAGGAATACGCGCCCTATGCGGAGCCGCTTATGCAGGAAATCCGATTCACGAAGCGTATCATTGACAATGCGAAGGTGACAGACCACCATGCCATCATCCCGACGGACGGGAAGCTACGCCCCGAAAGCCTTTCCGAGGATGAGAGAAAGGTGTTTTCTCTGGTGGCGGCACGTTTTCTGGCGGTTTTTTATCCGTATTATCGCTATGAGGTGACGAAGGTTTACGCCGAGGCGGAGCAGGAACGCTTTCTTTCCAAGGGGACGGTTGTTCTGGAGGAGGGCTGGCAGGCAGTGGAAAAGGCACTGGTGCCGACTGCGACGAAGAAGAAAAAGACGAAGAACGAGGAGGAGCAGAAGCTGCCGTCCTTGCAGGAGGGCGAGGTGCGGACGATTCGCAGCATGGAGCTTCTGCGGAAAAAGACGAAGCCGCCTGCACCCTATACGGAAAGCAGCCTGCTTTCTGCGATGGAAAACGCAGGACGGTTTGTGGAGGAGCAGATGAAGGACAGCGGCTTAGGAACACCTGCGACAAGAGCTGCCATCATTGAGCGACTGCTGACGGTGGGATATCTGACGAGAAAGGGGAAAACCCTTCTGCCGACGGAAAAGGGCAGAAAGCTGATTGAGGTTGTGCCGCAGGAGATGCGCTCGCCGCAGACCACGGGCAAATGGGAAAAAGGACTTTCCTCGATTGCAAAGGGCAAAATGACGGAGGAACGCTTTATGGCAAGTATTCGCCGCTATGTGCAGTTTCTGATACAGGATGCGGCATCGGGCAGACGGGCGGATGTTATCTTCCCTGAGGAGCAGGTGCGCGGAAAACGCCGCAAAACAAATGCCTTTGGGAAATGCCCTTTCTGCGGACGGGATATTCTGGAAAATTCAAAATCCTTTTATTGCGCAGGATGGAAAAGCGGCTGCAAATTTTCGCTCTGGAAGGACAGCCTGAAGCCATACGGTCTGGAGCTGGACGGCGGTATGGTGAAGCTGCTGCTGAAAAAGAACAAATCCGAGCGCGTGGCGGTGACACTGCCGCAGACGGGCGAGAAGGGAACGGCGGTTCTGATTCTGAACAAGGACAAGGGCGGACAGATAGAGCTGATGGATTTTAACAGAGAAAACGCTTAAGTCGAAAGCAGGAGAAAGAAAGAGTTGAAAGAAGAAAAAAGATTTGATATGATTTTAAATTGTGAGAAAAAATTTCTGAAATAGATTGGAAAGATAGTAAGGATTGGAGAAGAACATGGAACAGATTTACAGTATGCTGGGGATTTCTGCGGAGGTAGAAGCCTTTGGCAATGCGGTTTTAAAGGATTTAAAGGAACGCTTTGAAAAAATTGACGCGGTGGCGGAATATAATCAGGCGAAGGTACTGCGTGCCATGCAGGAGGAACGCGTGGATGGTACCTGCTTTGCAGGCTCGACGGGCTATGGCTACAATGACAACGGGCGCGATAAGCTGGAAAAGGTATATGCGCGCTGCTTTGGGACAGAGGCGGCTCTGGTGCGCCCCCAGATTACCTGCGGCACACATGCACTGGCAATCGCGCTGAGTGCGAACCTTCTGCCCGGGGATGAGCTGCTTTCCCCTGTCGGCAAGCCGTATGATACACTGGAAAACGTCATTGGGACAGTGCCCTCTGCCTGCTCTCTGATGGAATACGGGGTCAGCTACAGACAGGTGGAGCTTATGGAGGATGGGACATTTGACTATCCTGCCATCAGAGAAGCCATCAACGAAAAGACAAAGCTGGTGACGATTCAGCGTTCCAAGGGCTATGCCCTGCGCCCGACCTTTTCTG
>OLGI01000430.1_pt1 | contig 43660 bp, 38 predicted proteins | sample 1605221 | NCBI WGS metagenome assembly OLGI01 (sample SAMEA3888915, study PRJEB22519) | human gut metagenome | biome: human gut; feature: human-associated habitat; material: faeces | place: Denmark | collected 2010 | reverse complement strand
ACACCCCACTTGTTAGATAGTATATCATACTGTCTAACAAATGGGGTGCTGTTCAATGGAGAGATATCCGGGGAGAATATTACTGTACCGTATAGACCCAGGTCTTAGCCATGGTCTCCTCGGTGATCTCCTGACCGATGCCGGGAAGCTCAGGGACCGTCAGTTCGCCGTGGTCGTCCGGCAGGTAGTCATAGACACAGGTATCCCGCAAGCCCTGCTTGATGCCGTATCCTGTTATTACAAATACGCCCTTAAATTTTTGCTGATAGACGGATGACGCAGATGCTTAAACGCTGACCGCCGCAGCTTGACGTCTGGTTTTGCTCCGTACCAGAATTCCGCTATTATGGCCTGCCGTTCGTTCTCTGGGATAGCGGCAAGCGCACTCCACACAGCAAAACGAATGTCTGCGAGGTCAAATGCTGCCTCTGCATCCGGGTCTGGCGTAACATCAGCAATCGTAAAAGCATTGCCCTCCCGGTCTGTCAGTGGCTCGTCCAGTGGCAGTGCTGAATTGATGGGGTCTTGCTTGTCCCGCTTCGTGCGAACACCCATAGCCGTCTGGTATGCCGTTCTGAGTTGATACGCATACCAGCCGATAAAGGAACCGCTGTCAATGTTCCAGCTTTCCAGAGCATCCAGCATGGCAAGGAACGCGCACTGCTCCAGATCGTCAAGTGTGGCACCGCCTTTGCCATCCAGCGCCCGGAGCCACCTCAAGCCCTGCTTGATTGCAAACCGACGTACTTCCTTCCATAATTTCAAAACATCGGCCTGTCCGCATTGTACCGCCGCCGCGATTTCGTTTGTTGCCATCCTGACCCTCCCGTGATAAAATATCGTTGACAAGCAGATATTTTTCACAGGCGCTCTCCCCGGTTTCGGGGAGAGCTTTTCAAAGCAGCAAACTCTTTTCGCATCAATAACACGCCTCATAAAAGCGCAATGCTCTTATTTTTCCGCTGAAAAAATGGTTGATATTGTAGTCGCAGCGCCGGTATTTTGTCGCAAAATGCTGGTTGATCATGGCATGATAATCCAGCGGGGAAACATCCTCATAGCCGCCTTTGTTCTGCTGGTCTATGTATGGCATATCCTGACAAATGCGAACGATCTGACTTGCTCTGATCGGCGGGTGCGGCCTGCCGGTGTGCCGTTCGTACTGTTCGAAGTAATACAAAAAGACTTGTAAAACATCGTCAAGCGAGTAAACACCACCAGGATACACGCTTGCGGTTATTTGAGCGAATTTTTCAAAGTCAAAGACCACTTGACCGCTCCTTTCAACACCCATTATGCAAATAAAGAAAGAATTTCTTTTCAAGAGTGAGTGCGGAAACGAAAGTTTCCCTTATACCTGTGAACAGCTTGACTGTTCCCTTTTACTCTCTCACTCTCTGATTCTGATTCTGTATCTGTATCTGTATCTGTTTCTGTTTCTGTGCCATGCGGCACCGTATGGAACCGTATGGTTTCGCATGGTTATTCCTTCGGAGGTCTGCCTCCTTTTGACCCGCTGTTAATTCGCTGCTCGTATCGTTTCCATGCTTCCTCCATGTCAGGAAAGAACGCAGAGAATGCGATTTTCTCCATCGGCTGCAAGGTGTTGGGAATTTCACCGGTTTCTAAGTAGTCCCAACAGGCCAGAAGAACATTGACTGCTGTTTCTGGCGGCAGCTGTTTTATGAGTTGCCGCCGCTCAATCTTCATTTTGAACCACGTCGGGTGCTTCTCTCTAATTTCTGCCATTCGTTCAGGTCCTTTCCACGGCATCCGCCGCAAGTAAAATTTCTTTCGCTCTGTGTCGCATGGAGCGAACAAACCGCGCTTTTTCTTCCTCGTTCGCAGGGAGATAATAGCCGGTCAAATTGTCGCTAAGGATGGCCGCGCCTGTACGCCGTTCAGCGGCAATCATGGCGCGGATCGTTCGACCATCAAGCCCGGTCATTCTCTCTAAGTCTCGGAGAGGGATGGCGTTCGCCTGCCCGTGGCTCAAATAGTCAGCTATTGCAATCGAACCTTGACCGCCGCCGTCGGCGGTGTTAAACTGGATGCGGGAAGCGTTGCCCTGCAAAGCATCCTCCCGCACTGCCTGTCCTGATGTGCCAGCATCAGGGCGGGCTTTTTTCCTTTCATCAAGCACGTGCAGTCCCTCCAACCTGTTCATCAATCCAACGTTGGAATGCCTCAACTGGAATTCGTGTGCATCCGCCAATGTGCGCAACTGGAAAACCATCAATTTTCATCCAACGATAAATCGTTGGGCGGCTAACGCTCGCGACAGATGCTGCTTCTGCAGGTGAGTAAAGTAAACGATCTAATTCCATTGAAAATTCTCCTTTCAGAATAGGCTTGACTTTTCCTGGCATTGTGATACGATATGGACAGAACGATTTTCTGTGCATGCTAATTATACAGCAAGAAAATCATCCTGACAATAAAACGAGACTAAAAAAAGCAAAGAACAAGTTTTTCAGTCTGTTCATGGAGGGGAATAATGGAACGACCGATTTTTCCAACCACACAAAAAGAAGCCAAAAAAAGTGGAAAGGCATATTCGTCAGCAGACAATAAAGCTGCCATTTTCCCAACGCAGTTAAGAGAACTGAGGGCAAAAAAGGGAATATCACAGGAGGGACTATCAAAAGTTCTTGGAGTATCTAAGTCCACGCTTGGACTTTGGGAAAATGGAGATACATTGCCAGATGCTAAATCGTTGCACGATTTAGCCATCTATTATGGTGTAAGTTCAGATTATCTTATTGGACTATCTAAGGTGCCAACATCTAATGTGGATGTTAGAGCCATTTGTGAATACACTGGGCTATCCTCAGAAACGGTGAGTTTTCTCAACAATTATTCAACATGCGCACCGACTATTTCATCTTTTGTTACTCGTTTTTTTGAAGATATAGTAGTTTTGGATAGTTCTATTCTTGAAGATATGTGTATAGATGTTGTGCGTTCTGCACACTCACTTGCAATATACAAAAAGAGACGCGAAAATATGGAAAGCATTGAGGAAAAACCTTCATCGGAGGTATCGATAGGAACTGAAATAGAAAATATTATCAAATCTATGAACGGCGAAAGTGACAATACTTTTACAATATCTGCATTGGATGCTTCTGCCTATTATTTGGGTTGTGCTGTAAATTGTGTAAGAGATTCAATTCAAAAAAACATCGAAACGATGGTTGATGAACTCGCGGAAACTTATGATAGCCTTATATTTGAAACACCTGAAAAGCGGATATGGCCAGTATTTGACGATAAAAATGAAGATAAAGAAAGATTTCGATAAGTAAAAAACCGCCCCCGGTGGTGGAACACCGGAAGCGGTCATGGGGGCAGTAAACTTTGGGAGCCTACTGCCCTCCAATCATAACACGAAATATGGAGGAATTGCAATGCCAAGAAAATCAAATACCAGAGCGGCGCAGGGAGCCGGAAGCATCCGGCAGCGGGCAGACGGCACATGGGAAGCCCGCTTTATCGTGGGGCATGATCCCGGCACAGGAAAGCCGGTCAGAAAGTCCGTTTACGGCAAGACCCAGAAGGAAGTCCGGCAGAAGCTGGCACAGGCTGTGGCGGCGGTGGACAACAAAGCATACCGGGAACCGTGTAAAATGACGCTGGGTGAGTGGCTGGACATCTGGGCTGATACATACCTTGAGGGGGTAAAGCCCCGCACAGTGAAGATTTACCGGGACGATATACGGCTCCACATTAAGCCCTATCTTGCGGCGGTGAAGCTGGGAGAACTGGATACCCACACGGTACAAAAGTATTTTAATACGCTGCTGACCAGCGGAAAGAAAGTGCCCGAAAGAGACAAGGCCGGTAAAATCGTCAAGAAGGACGGAAAAACGGTTTATGAAACGGCTCCGTTGTCCGCAAAGACGGTGAAGAACGTGCATGGTGTCTTGCATGGCGCTCTCCGGCAGGCAGTAATCAACCGATATATCCCACTAAACCCTGCGGATGGAGATTTCTGCAAGCTGCCAAAAGTCCAGAAAGAGGAAATAAAGCCTCTTGATGAAAAGCAGATTGCGGACTTCATGAAAACCATTCAGGGAAACCGCTTTGAGGATGCTTTTCTTGTCACCCTGTTCACCGGCCTGCGGCAAGGGGAGCTGTTGGGGCTGACATGGGATTGTGTGGACTTTGATAACGGTATTCTGACGATCAGCAAACAGATGCAGCTTCATCAAGACAAGGACATGAAAGCATACCAGCTTGTTCCTACAAAGAACAGCAAGGCACGGACGATCACGGCGGCACCCTTTGTCATGGAGTGTCTGAAGCATCGGAAGATAGAGCAGGCAAAGGAACGGCTTCTTGCTGGCCCGCTATGGCAGCAAAGCGGCCTTGTGTTTACGGATGCGACCGGGAACCACATCACAAAGCCGACCCTTTACCGGGCATTTAAGAAAGCCGCTGCGTCCATCGGCAGACCGGACGCCCGCTTTCACGATCTGCGGCACAGCTACGCCGTGGCGGCGCTCCGCTCCGGGGACGATATTAAGACAGTGCAGGGGAATTTAGGCCATGCCACAGCCGCTTTTACTCTGGACGTTTACGGCCATGTGACAGACCAAATGAAACAGGACAGCGCAAGCCGCATGGAGCAGTTCATTAAGACCGTTTCCGGCTCCTAAAATTGGGTAAAATTTCTGTAAGGGGTAAAAGATGGGGTAAACGCCTTAAAACAAGCATGATAAAAACCCTGTAACCATTGCGGTTACAGGGTTTCGTTCTGGAGGTGACACCCGGATTTGAACCGGGGAATCAGGGTTTTGCAGACCCTTGCCTTACCACTTGGCTATGTCACCGAAGCCGTATGATTGAGTGCCTATATAGGATACCCTAAAACGCCCCGTTTGTCAAGACAATTTTTATTTTTTCCTGACATCCGAAAAAATATTTTACAAAGGTGTTCAACCGCCTTTCCCGACCTCCGCCCCCCTGTGTCAAACGGCACAAAAAAGTCACGGCTTTTCACTTTCGATTGAGCGGTGATGCCGCTTTACAGCGGCCAGACCGGGCAGTAAAATAAAAATACGGCAGACTGCCGTTCATGTTGTAAAATCAACCGATGGGAAGGACAGGAGGAGTGTTTATGGTTTCTCAACGGATGCTGCAGCTGGGCACGGCCCGTTCCGTGATCCGGGAGCTGTTTGAATATGGCCGTCAGCGGGCCGCAGAGGTAGGTGCGGAAAACGTATTTGACTTTTCACTGGGAAACCCCAGCGTCCCCGCTCCCGTAGAGGTGAATGAGACCGCCATCCGGCTGCTGCGGGAACAGGCAGACACGATTCACTGCTACACCAGCGCCCCCGGCGATCCCGCCGCCAGACAGCGGATTGCGGACTCCTTGAACCGCCGGTTTGGAGAGCAGTATACGGCGGACGAGCTGTACCTCACCGTAGGCGCGGCGGCGTCTCTCTGCTGTGTATTGGGCGGACTGACCTGCCCCGGCGATGAATACATTCTTTTTGCCCCCTATTTTCCGGAGTACCGGGTGTTTATCGAGGGTGTCAAGGGGAAGATCAAGGTGATCCCCCCGGAGCCGGAGCACTTTCAAATCGACTTTTCCGCCTTTGAACAGGCAGTCACCTGCCGCACCAAGGGCGTGATCATCAACTCCCCCAACAATCCATCCGGCGTGGTCTACTCCCGCCAGACGCTGGAAACTCTGGCAGCGATCCTCCGGGCTAAGGAAGCGCTCTACGGCCACCCCATCTATCTGATCTCCGACGAGCCTTACCGGGAGATTGCCTTTCACGGCGTGGAGGTCCCCTGGGTACCGCAGATCTACAAGGACACCATCGTCTGCTACTCCTTTTCCAAGTCCCTTTCCCTCCCTGGCGAGCGGTTGGGCTATGTGTTGGTCCCCAAGCAGGTGACGGACGCTGATGCCGTTTACGCGGCGACGGCAGGTGCAGGCCGCTCTCAGGGATACGTCAATGCCCCCAGCCTGTTTCAGAGGGTGGCGGCGGAATGCTGTGACCTGACGGCGGACATCAGCGTCTATGAACGCAACTGCGCCCTGCTGACCGACGCACTTCGAGAGATGGGCTACCAGGTGGTCCAGCCCGGTGGAGCCTTCTACCTGTTCCCCCGATCACTGGAACCGGATGACATGGCGTTCAGCGAGCGAGCCAAAAAATTCGACCTGCTGTTGGTCCCCGGCAGCGGCTTCGGTGCTCCCGGCCATTTCCGGATCGCCTATTGCGTCCAGACGGAAATGATCGAACGGGCGCTGCCTCGGTTCAAGGCACTGGCGGACTCCTATCAATGACATAGCAACAGCAAAATACCCCGGCTCTTTTGAAAAGAGCCGGGGGTTTTTATCAGGCAGCGATCCCCGTCCCTTCCGAAGAAAGGACGGGGATCGTTTATTTTGCAGAAAGTCAGCTTAGTAAGCCACACCCCAGTAGATATCAGTGGTGCACTTCTCGCCGCAGACGGGGCAAACGCCCTCAGTGCCGGACTGCTTGAGCGGCATGCAGCGGCTGGAAACACCTGCCAGCTCCTTCATCTTCAACTCGCACTCCAGCTTGCCACACCACTTGGTCCGGGCAAAGCCGCCCTTGGTCTCCACCATCTCCTTGACCTCCTGCCAGGAGTTCAGGTCGAAAGTGTTGTCCTCCAGGTTCTTTTCCGCCTGAGCATACAGGTTGTCATGAACGGCGGTCAGCAGGCTCTGCACCTGGCTTTCCAGTTCATCCAAAGTGACAAAGCTCTTTTCGCCGGTATCACGGCGGGCCAGGCAGCACTGTCCCTTTTCCAGATCGCGGGGACCGATCTCCACACGGACAGGCACGCCCTTCATTTCATACTCGGCGAACTTCCAACCGGGAGAGTTGTCGGAATCGTCCAGCTTCACCCGCAGGCCGGCAGCCTCCAGACGGGTCTTGATCTCAGCGGCTGCTTCCAGCACGCCGGGCTTGTGGGCCGCCACGGGGATCACTACCACCTGAATGGGGGCGATGGCGGGAGGCAGCACCAGACCGTTGTTATCGCCGTGGGTCATGATGACCGCGCCGATGAGCCGGGTGGTGGTGCCCCAAGAGGTCTGGAAGGGATATTGCAGCTTGTTGTCCCGGCCGGTGAAGGTCACATCGTAGGCCCGGGAGAACTTGTCTCCGAAATAATGGCTGGTGCCGGACTGGAGGGCCTTACGGTCCTTCATCATGCTCTCGATGGTATAGGTGGCCTCAGCGCCGGCAAACTTCTCCTTGTCGGTCTTGCGGCCCTTGACTACCGGCATGGCCAGCGCGTCGCGGCAAAAGTCAGCATAGCAGTTGAGCTGCTGCTCCGTTTCTGCCATAGCCTCCTCAGCGGTCTCGTGGATGGTGTGGCCCTCCTGCCACCAGAATTCCCGGCTGCGCAGGAAGGGGCGGGTGGTCTTTTCCCAGCGGATCACGGAGCACCACTGGTTATAGAGCATGGGGAGCTGGCGGTAGGTCTGAAGGACGCTGTGCCAGTGGTCGCAGAACATGGTCTCAGAGGTGGGGCGGAAAGCCAGCCGCTCCTCCAGCTTGTCGCTGCCGCCCATGGTGACCCAAGCCACCTCAGGGGCAAAGCCGTTGACCAGTTCGCCTTCCTTTTTCAGCAGGCTCTCCGGGATCAGCGCGGGCATTGCCACGTTCTCGTGTCCGGTCTTTTTAAACTCCCCGTCCATGATCCGCTGAATGTTTTCCCAGATAGCGTAGCCGTATGGACGCAGGATCATAAATCCCTTCACGCTGGAATAGTCGATCAACTCCGCCTTCTTGCAGATGTCCGTATACCACTGGGCGAAATCGTCCTCCATACTGGTGATCTGTTCCACTTTTTTGTCCTGTGCCATGATTCTTCCCTCAACTTTATTCCAGAATTGGAGGCAAACAGCCTCCTTTGAACTCATAACGTCTTATTTTATCGTCTTTTTCCCCTGTTGTCAACCATTTCACCCCAAGGCCAGAGCAACGATAAAGCCCAGCACCGCACCGCAGCACACCTGCATAGGCGTGTGGCCCAGGAACTCCTTCAGCTTCACCTCCGGCGTCTCCTCGCTGTCGAGCATTTCCAGCAGCTCATTGATGGCCTTGGCATGGCGTCCCGCCTCCCGACGGACGCCCATGGCGTCATGCATGACGATGACGGCCAGGATCACGCACACGGCAAAAACGGGGGAGTCATAGCCGTATTCCAGACCGGAGGTCACCGCCAGTGCAGTCACGGTGGCAGAGTGACCGCTGGGCATCCCGCCGTCCCCTGTAAGCCGCTTCCAGTCGATGGTGCGGTTCACCGCCAGATAGATAAAGAACTTCAGGAGCTGCGCCGTGGCCCAGGCCAACAGCGCGTTCATCAACAGGTGGTTACTGAAAATATCAGAAAGCATAGATACACTCCGATCATGTAGTAGGCGCGGAGACCCGCGCTGTCTCTACTATACACCAGACGTTAAGAAGCTGTCAATTTTTGCCGGTTAAAACCTTTGAAATTTGCAAAAATCCCCGCAGCGGCGCAGAAAAAAAGCAGGACGGCCGTGATCCGGCCGCCCTGCGCATATTGGGGGTTCTTTCGGCGTTAGCCCTCCCACTTCCAGTTCCGGACCTCCGGCAGGTCGATGCCGTTGTCCCGGATATACTGGCGGTGCTCCACCAGCTTGTCGTTCATCTTCTGCACCAGATAGGCGCCCCGGTTGCCCAGCTTGGGCAGACGGCGCACGGTGTCGATGACCAGATCAAATCGGTCAATGTCATTGAGGACCCGCATATCGAAGGGCGTGGTGATGGTGCCCTCCTCCTTGTAGCCCCGGACATGGAGATTCTTGTTGTGACGGCGGTAGGTCAGCTCATGGATCAGGGTGGGATAGCCGTGATAGGCGAAGATAATAGGCTTATCCTTGGTAAAGAGTGTGTCGTACTCGGAATCGGTCAGGCCGTGAGGATGCTCGGTATGGGGCTGGAGCTTCATCAGGTCCACCACGTTCACCACGCGGATCTTCAGCTCCGGCAGCTCTTTCCGCAGAATGCTGACGGCGGCCAGTGTTTCCAAAGTGGGGGTATCGCCGCAGCAGGCCATCACCACGTCCGGCTCCTCGCCGGCGTCATTGGAGGCCCACTCCCAGATGCCAATACCCTGGGTGCAGTGCTTGACCGCCTGCTCCATGGTGAGCCACTGGGGGCGGGGATGCTTGCTGGCCACGATGACGTTCACATAGTTCCGGCTCTTGATGCAGTGGTCGAAGCAGGAAAGCAGGCAGTTGGCATCGGGGGGCAGATACATCCGCACCACGTCCGCCTTCTTGTTGGCCACATGGTCCAGGAAGCCGGGGTCCTGATGGGTAAAGCCGTTGTGATCCTGCTGCCAAACGTTGGAGGCCAGAATATAGTTCAAAGAGGCAATATCGTGCCGCCAGGGCAGCTCGTTGCACATTTTCAGCCACTTGGCGTGCTGGGAGAACATGGAGTCCACGATGCGGATGAACGCCTCATAGCTGTCGAAGAAGCCGTGGCGGCCCGTCAGCAGGTAGCCCTCCAGGAAGCCCTCGCAGAAGTGCTCGGAGAGCATGGAGTCCATGACCCTGCCATCGGGGTCCAGGTCCTCGTCCACATTGGGGATCTGTTCATCCAGAAAGCGGCGGCCGGTGACCTCAAACACCGCCTGCAAGCGGTTGGAGGCCGTCTCGTCCGGCGCGAAAATGCGGAAGTTCCGGGCGTCCAGATTCAGCTTCATCACATCCCGGACGTAGGTGCCGAGAACATACATATCCTGCGCCTCCACCGCGCCGGGAGCCTTCACGTCCACAGCATAGTCCCGGAAATCCGGGGTGCGGAGATCCCGCAGCAGCAGACCGCCGTTGGCATGGGGGTTCGCGCCCATGCGGCGGGTCCCGGCAGGCGGGAAGGAGGCGATCAACTCAACCGGCGTGCCGTCCTCGTTGAACAACTCCTCCGGCTTGTAGGAACGGAGCCACTCCTCCAATTCGGGCAGATGCTTTTCCGTGTCGGGGCCCATGGAGATGGGCACCTGATGAGCTCGCCAGCTGCCTTCCAGAACGTGACCGTCCACTTCCTTGGGGCCGGTCCAGCCCTTGGGTGTCCGCAGGACGATCATGGGCCAGCGGGGGCGGCTGGCGTCGCCGCTGGTACGGGCGTATTCCTGAATACGCTTGATCTCACGGATGGCCCAGTCCACCGTGGCGGCCATCTTCTGATGCATCTCGGCAGGCTCGCTGCCCTCCACGAAGCGAGGCTCCCAGCCGCAGCCCCGGAAGAAGCTCTCCACTTCCTCATGGCTCATGCGGGAGAAGATGGTGGGGTTGGCGATCTTGAAGCCGTTCAGGTGCAGGATAGGCAGCACGGCGCCGTCGGTGATGGGGTTCATGAACTTGTTGCCGTGCCAGGAGGTAGCCAGCGGGCCGGTCTCGGCCTCGCCATCACCCACCACGCAGGCGGCGATCAGGCTGGGGTTATCCGCCACAGCGCCGAAGGCGTGGGCCAGAGAATAGCCCAGTTCGCCGCCCTCATGGATGGAGCCGGGGGTCTCCGGCGCCACATGGCTGGGGATGCCGCCGGGGAAGGAGAACCGCTTGAAGAGTTTCTTCATGCCGTCCTTATCCCGGGTGATGTTGGGATAGACCTCCGTGTAGCTGCCGTCCAGCCAGTCCTGTGCCACCATGGCGTTGCCGCCGTGACCGGGGCCGGAAAGGTAGATCATATCCAGATCATCCCGCTTGATGACCCGGTCCAAATGCGTATAGATGAAGTTCTGGCCCGGGCAGGTACCCCAGTGGCCCACGATGGTCTGCTTCAGATCCGCGGCGGTCAAAGGCCGCTCCAGCAGGGGGTTATCTAGCAGATAGAGTTGGCAGGCAGTGAGGTAATTGGATGCGCGCCAATACGCGTCGATCTGCTTCAGCTGTGCAGGCGTCAGAGGCGGTTTTTTAGAAACTCGGGCGCTGCCGCGCGGATTTGCGGTGAGCTTAACAGGCGCTGTTTTCTTTTTTGCAGGCATAGAAGAACCTCCTTCAATCGTATTCTGATTTTAGTATACCCTTTATTCGATACATGTCAATGCTAATATCATAAAAACGATTACGCGTCCCGCAAAATTTACAATTAGTACAAAAATTATTCATTTTTTGCAAAGTCTTGACGAAGATGCTATACTGCTCTTATGAACACGTATGAATTGATCCGCTCCCGCCGGAAAACTCTGGCACTGGAGCTGACGCGAGAGGGGCGGCTGATCGTCCGAGCCCCTCTGCGAATCTCCCGGCGGGAGATCGACGCATTTGTAGAAAAACATAAGGACTGGATCGCCCACCATCTGGCGAAGCAGGCCGCCCGCCCCACTCTGCCGCCGCCGGATGCTCCGGAAACTCAGGCACTGAAAACACAGGCACAGGCTATTCTGCCGGAGAAAGTGGCTCACTGGAGTTCCATCATGGAGGTCCACCCCACCGGTCTTCGGATCACCACGGCCAGAAAACGCTACGGGAGCTGCTCCAGCAAAGGCAGTCTGTGCTTTTCCTGCTACCTGATGTGCTGTCCAGAGGAAGCAGTGGAGTTGGTGGTGGTCCATGAACTGTGCCATCTCCGGGAGATGAACCACGGCCCCGGCTTTTACGCGTTGCTGGAGCGATACCTGCCGGACTGGAAGGAGCGGAAAAAGCTGCTGAATTAGAAAAGCACGGAAAATGCCATCCAATGCGCAGCAAAAAAGCGGAGGCCGACGGCCTCCGCTTTTTGCATACCTATATACTTTATAATACGATCACTCGTAATTGCTGACAAGGAACATGGGCTTGATGGCCACGACCTCGTCATATTCCTCCTGAGAGACCTGCACATCGGCGTTCAAGGCCTTCAGATCCGCCTTGACCACCGCCAGCGCCTCCTCGGCGTTCTGAGCGCGGCCCTCCCGCAGGACGCGGATCATCCGGTCCAGCACAACGGGATGGGCATACCGTGCAGGCAGAGGGAAATGCTCCGGCAGCACTCCGGCCATGTCCTTCTGGGCCTGCTCCCAAGCGGCGGCGACTGCCCGTTTGTTGTTCCTCATGGTGGGAATGACCTGCGTACCGGAGAACAGGAACACCACCGCCAGTCCCAGCAGGGTGAAGTACATACCGAAGCCCTCCTGCCGCCGCCAGGCAATGACGCCGTAGACTGCGGCGATCAGGCCCGCCAGCACGATGGCCAGCGCCACCCATTTATGGGCGGGATTGGTGTGCTCATTGACCCGCTTGGCCTTGGCCGCAGTGGAAAGCCGGTCCGTCAGCTTCGGATAGCCGGCGAGGAAGGTTCTGGCCTTTTCCAGCTTCTCCCGGGCCGCCTGTGCCTCCGGCGTCAGCACGTCCAGATACCGGACGGCTTCCTCCTGTGCCTTCCGGGCAAGGCGCTGCTCCGCCTGAACGCTGTGCAGCGGCAGACCGGGACAAACCTTCGCCAGATAGGCCAGCAGATCATCCACATGGTCCTCCCGCTTGAAGGTGCATTGCTTCTGCGTACCGTCACCGTATTCTACCACCAGGTACGGAATGGCGCCAAAGACGCCGTTTCCGGTGAAACCGCCCTTGCTCATGGCGACCCGCTTGAATACCCGGCGGATATCCCCCAGCGCCACATAGTAGTGCCGGTCAAACAGGAAACCGTTCAGATACAGCGCTTTTTCCCCTACGCCGCAGGGGCCGAAGTGCTTGCAGTTTTTAACATCCGCAGTCAGGACTTCCGCCGACAGGGCGGTGCTGCCGAGACGCACAGGCGCAAATAACATAGTGTTCCTCCGTGATCGTTCATTGATAGCTTCAAAAGCGGCGGAAAGGAGAGAGTCTTTCCGCCGCTTTCGGATTGATTACTTAGAGCTTACTTGCCCAGAGTTTCGTATTGAGGCTTCACGTCGCGCTTCTTGATGCTGTACAGGAAGATGCCCAGGAACAGCGCAGCAGCGATGATGCCGACGGGATAAGCAACAGCAGTGTTGTAAACAACCGCGCCGTCAGCAGTCTTGTGGTTCAGGAACTGGCCCAGGCACTCGTTGCCCAGCATGAAGTAGGTGATGGACACAGCGCTCATGAAGGTAGCGGGGACAGCGGTGATCCAGTAGTTCTTCTTCTCATAGAAGAGGTACATGGAAGCGGCCCACAGCACGATCATGGCCAGAGTCTGGTTGGTCCAGCTGAAGTAACGCCAGATGATGGTGTAGTCGATCTTGCCCAGAGCGTTGCCCACGCCCAGGATCGCGCCGATGCCCAGCACGGGGATGCAGAGCATCAAACGGCCCTTGATGGACTTCTGCTCAATGTGGAACCAGTCGGCCAGCACCAGACGGGCGGAACGGAAGGCCGTATCGCCGGAGGTGATGGGGCAGGCAATCACGCCCAGCATAGCCAGAGCGATGCCCACGCCGCCCATGGTCTTGGAGCAAACGTCATACACGGTGGTGGAGCCGCCGCCGCCCATAGCCAGCAGATCAGCGCCGGTGTAGATCGCGCAGCCGGCAGCAGCCCAGACCAGAGCGATGATGCCCTCGGACACCATGGCGCCGTAGAACACAAAGTGGCCCTGCTTCTCACTCTTCATGCAGCGAGCCATCAGGGGGCTCTGGGTGGCATGGAAGCCGGAAATGGCGCCGCAGGCCACGGTGATGAACATGAAGCTCCAGATGGGAGTGCCCTGGGGATGCATATTGGTGAAGTTGTTCCAGATCTCGGGGATCACATAGCCCTTGGTGAAGATACCCACGGCCACACCAACAGCCATGATGATCAGGCAGATGCCGAACACGGGATAGATCTTACCGATGATCTTGTCGATGGACATAAAGGTGGCGATGAAGTAGTACACCAGGATCAGTACCAGCCAGAACAGCTTGCTGGTGAGGATACCGGTGCTGCCGCCGTTGGAGAACAGGAGCTGGATCAGACCAGCGGGGCCTACGGCGAACACGGTACCAACCATGATCAGCAGCACAACGCTGAACACACGCATGACGTTCTTCATGGTGCCGCCCAGGTAGATACCGGAGATCTCGGAGATAGAGGCACCCTCGTTACGCTCGCTGAGCATACCGGAGAAGTAATCGTGGACAGCACCGGCGAAAATGGTACCGAAAGTGATCCACAGGAACACAACAGGACCCCACAGAGCACCACTCAAAGCGCCGAAGATGGGACCCAGGCCAGCAATGTTCAGCAGCTGGATCATGAACAGCTTCCACTGGGGCAGAACCATGTAGTCCACGCCGTCATTGATCTTGACAGCGGGAGTCTCACGGTCATCGGGTCCGAAGGTCCGATCCACCAGGGAGCCATAGGTGAAATAGCCGCCGATCAGCAGTGCCAGGCAAATGAAAAAGCTAATCATCTTGAACTCTCCTTCCAAAAACACGTTTTTTCTTCTGAAGCAGGCGCAAAAACGTTTACTCGCCTGTTTTCGCTTACATATTAGCACTCTAACTCAGAAGTTCAAGTGCTGAAATTCACAAGAATTACAGAGAATCTTTGTAAATTTTAACAATAGATTTACGGAAATCGCACAATATCATTCACTTAAACCGGAAGCCGGTTTGTAGATTTCTCTATAATTCCTTCACATTCCAAAAGATTCCTCTTGCAAGCCGCCCATGTTTTGCAGACAAATGTCCTCCATCCAACGCACCATTCCACCGGGATTCAGATTTTCTCCTTATGTGTAGAATGAGCAGCTACGGAACGCTGATTATTTTGTAAAAAAGAGCAGGCTATGCTTATTCCAAAAAGGAACTTCCTGACTGTATGGGATATTTCCTTGATTCAATGCATCGGAAATTCCCTGGTAGGAAGCCCCGGCATTATAGAGGCTAAAGATTCGGTTCACCGCCTGTTGTTCTTCCGGTGCGATTTCCAATATACCGTTTCGAATTCTGTACCCATATAAAATCTTTCGGTTGATCATCTTGCCGCCACCTCCAATTGTTCTGCCAGTTCTAAACCGCCATAAAGCCGGAAGCGGATGCGTGTCTGGGATTCTGCGATGACCTTCTCCACCAAGCTGTCGAACAAGTCCTCATCGAAGATGTTCATCTGTTCCGGCCCATTCTTTATGACAGCTGTCATCTTGCGAATGGCATCCATGGTTTCATCCAAAACCTCGTTTTCCAACAACCAGCGGCGTTCTCCCCGGAGTTGAGTCTGTTTGGCGCTGATGGCATTCATGCGGACGGCGCTGGCATCGGCGTCCAGCAAGCCGTTAGCCCGCAGGGTGCTGATTTTATGGTTTTCTTCCGTTGCTGCCGCAATCGCCTTGTTAATCATCAGCATTTTGGGATTATTCTGCCGCAGGATGGTTTCCAAGGCGTTCAGCTGATCCATAGCTGGATTCAGGATTATATCCGCGTTCTCTTTGAGTTTCCGATACATCCGGATAAATGCCGCATGGGCCGAAAAGCTGCTTCCCGCGAGAGCCCCGGAAGAATGCTATATGCCGCAAAAATAGATGACCGCCATCTCAGTGAGCGAACGGCTCCTTGAGATGGCGGCCTTTTATACGTGGTTAGATTTTACGCTTACGGATATGCACCGTTCACGGTGCATATCCCTTTTTAATAATTATGGTCAGACAGTTGACGGATCAGCTGTTTTGCGGGACCGGTTCTGCGGATAGCAGACCGAGCGGCGTACCTTGGAGTTTAACGATCTCAACCCTTTACAGAGCCGGCGGTCAGGCTGGAGCATACCTGCTCCTGGAATATGGAGAATACGATGATGCTGGGTAGGACCGCAATGGTAATCGCCGCGAACATAGCGGTGTAATTGAAGCTGAACTGAGAGGTGAAGTAGCTCAGCGACAGCGGCAGCGTTCGCGTACTGGTAGAACTGGTGAGCAGCAGGGCAAATGTAAACTCGTTCCAGCTCCCAAGAAAAGCCAATACTGCCGCGCTGGCCAGACCACCTTTAGCACAGGGCATCATCACCTGCCAGAACGTGCGGAAAAAACCGGCTCCGTCAATATAGGCTGCTTCTTCCAATTCCGTGGGAATAGCGGCGAAGGCTGAACGCAGGATCATCAGGGAAATGGGCATGTTCAATGCGGTATAGACCAGAATAAGCGCCATCTTGGTGTCATACAGGTGTAGCTTGGTGATTACCGTGTACACGGGACTCATGAGCGCGGTGGATGGGATCACCATGGAAAGGGACAGGATCCCGAATATGAGATTTTTGAAGCGGAATTTTTTCTTAGCGAATACATATCCCGCCATCGCCAGAATGAAAACATTCAAAGCCGTACTGGCGAATGAGACAATAAGACTATTGACGAAGAATTTCAAAATAGGAGCCATCTCCAAAGCCTGCTTATAGCCGGAGAAACTGAAAGTGCTGGGCAGCTGCAAACCGTTAGAGAGGATTTCACGGTTGGTTTTGAAGGAGGACAGCACCACCCAAACGATGGGGAATAGCGCCACGAGGACGCAGAGCGCCATAAAGAGATAGGAAAAAACGCGGGCAGCCTTCTGCTTGGGGCTTAGCTTAAAATGTGTCATGATCAGTCCTCTTTATTCATACCGAACAAACGGTTAATCAGCGTCATGGTGATAAAGCCCACAATGATGATGACAACGCCGATGGAGTTGGCGTAACCGTAGTTATTGGCTTTCACGGTGGTGTACAGGTACAGCGGCAAGTTGGCAGTGGAAACGCCAGGGCCGCCGCCGGTGGTGATATAGATCATGGAGAACATCTGGAGCATATATGTAGCAGCCATGATGACCGTAGTGCCGATCATGCGCTTGACCAGGGGAAACATTACCAGCCGGTCGATCTGAAAACTGGTGGCGCCGTCGATTTTAGCGGCTTCAATAATGCTTTCGTCCGTGCTCAGGCACTGGGCCAACACCAATGTGGTGGTATAGCCAGCAAAGATGAACCATGTCATCGTTACAGCCGGGAAAGCGGTGGCCGTGTCGAATAGCCAGTTATGCTGTAAGTGTTCCAGACCGATTGCCTTGAGAAGAGAGTTCAAAGCGCCGTACTGCGCATTGTACAGATTCAAAAAGATCATGGCGATAGCGGACTGAGAGATAATATTCGGAATCATGTAGGTTACGCGGACAAATTTCCAGCCATGGGGCTTTTTGTACAGAATAAATGCCAGAACGGTGCCAAGCGCCACATGGAGGACGCAGTGAATGGCGATCCAAACCACTGTGTTCTTCAATACCGGCAGAAATTTGGCATCCTGTGTAAAAAGTTTTATAAAGTTACTGAAACCGATGAACTCAAAGGTCCGTGGTAGCAAACGATAGTCAAATAGGGACGTTGCGAAAACCATGACCAGCGGGATTGCAAAGATCAATAGGAAAATAATACAGGTGGGGGCCAAAAATAGAGCGATCCACCCGGTGTTTCGTTGTTTCATGGTCCATCTCCTTGGAGGCGGTAAGTCGGTAGAATGTGGGGGGAAGCGGGCTGCCGAACTACATTCGGCAGCCCGCTCCGCGAAGTTGTAGCAGATCAGGTCACAGGGTTGGCGGTGGCAAAGTCCGTCAGAACCTGACAGAACTGCTCGGGCGTATCAGCACCGGAAGCCAAGTTGGGCAGTTCAGCACTGAAAGTATCCTCCAAACCGGGGACCATCAGGCCGGTCAAAGTGTTGCCGCGCTTTTCGCAGACGGAAGCCTGCTCCAGGAAGTCAGCCAACAGGGGAAACGCGTCCAGTGCGGTCTGGGTGATTTCCACGGTGGCACCGGCGGGAACCATGCCCTGCGTTTCCAGAGCAGTCTGCTGGGCCTTGGGGCTGGTGAAGAACTTCACCATGGCAATACCAGCCTCTTCAAGAGCAGGATCAGACTGCTTGGTAACGAACATACCCTCAATAGGGGCATCATAGACAAATCCACCGGGATAGGTCGCAACACCAACCTTATCGGAAAAGCCCTCAGTGGTTTTGGAGGTATCAGAGAAATCGCCAATCATCCAGGGGCCATTGCAGATCATAGCCACGTTTTCGGAGAAGAAGTTATTGGCTGCATTCTCATAAGCGCCGCCGTTGGCATCCAAGGTCGTGCAGGTTTGATAAAGCTTCTGAATCTTGGCAATGGCATCCACCACGCTGGGAATGTTATAGTTGGTGGGATAAGAAGTGTTCATGAACTCAAGACCTTCATCGCCGCTGCCAGCGATCATGGCGCCGAGCAGAAGCTGTGTGCACCAAGCGCCGTCGGCGGTATCCATGGCCAGCGGCGTGATGCCAGCGGCCAGAAGACGATCGCAGTTGTCGAAGAATTCCTCCCAGGTTTCAGCGGGCTTGATACCAGCCTGATTAAACAGTTCCTTATTATAGTAATAACCGATCAACTGTCCCTCGGAAGAAGATGCGTATATTCTGCCGTCACGGCAGTCTGTGGATTCCCAAGTCTCGTTGTACATGGCCTTCCACTCCGGGTCAGCGTTAACGGCATCGGTCAGATCCACAACCAGATCAGCCTGCAGTGCCAGATCCAGCAGCTTATAGCCGCCGCCGTAAACCACAGGAGGCAACTCCCCGGAGGAAATCATGACTTTGATTTTATCGGCATAGTTGGCATCGCCAGGAACATCTTCCACCTCAATGCGGTACTTACCGGCATATTCGGCGTTGAATTCTTCTACCAACTTGGCAACAACAGGAGCTGCCGTGTTGGCACCGACCTGAAAGGTGGGATATTTGATCACGATTTCTTTGCTGGAAGCACTGTCTTCACTGTCGGAGGGTTGGGAAGATGACCCACCGCAGCCAATAAGGGCCAGCAGCATCGCAAGGGAGAGAAGGCAGGCGAACATTCTTTTCATACTTTTTCCTCCTTTTATATGAGAGGCGCGCAGTACAAGCCTCTTTGTAATTCACATTGTACCATATCGTCTGTGAAAAGTAATAAGATTCTTTTGTCCTGATTCTTAGGCAAATCTGTTCTGACAGGATAAAATGCTGTGCTGCCAGCGAAAACTACTAAAATTTATTATTAAAAACAATGAAATTTTATTTATCCTTAAAGCTCGATCAATTTGCAGCGACTTGCCTCACCAGCAGATATCTGCTATATTGTTTTAGACAAAACGAGAAACGCGGGAACATCGGAGAGGTGAATGAGACATGAAACGGCAGAAATCCTTGTTGCTGCGGTTACTGACCATTGTAACGATTACGATTTTAGCACCGTCTATTCTGACATTCTTGGTGTTTTTCCGCACAGTTCCGGAGCGAATGGAAACACAGGCACAGGCAAATGTAGGCTTTTACATCGATCAGACCAATGCCTCCGTGAAAAATTCTATGGAATTGGCTCGAGAGGTGGCCTTCAGCGCGCTGGGAGACCCTATGCTGCAAAAAAACATGCAGAGAACAGAATTTTATCTGAGCAGTATGGGACGTGGCGCCTTGGAACAGATGGTAGGCAGCGTAACAGCCTATCAATCCGCCTGGAGCCGTAATGTGCTGAGCAGTATTTATCTTTTTCGGGACGACGGTCAGTACACCTTCTATTCCGCCAAGGGAGCCTATGCGCAGGAACAACGCCGCATGGAGAACATCTGTAACCAGAGTCGGGAACTGTCCTCGGCCAAAACGCTGTTTCAGATTCCCGGTGCGCCGGAGAATATGGTGTATTTTCTGCTGGATTATAAAAACATTGACACCATGGCGCACTTAGGCAAGCTGGTGATGGAACTGGATGTGAGTTCTATGGTCAATGCGGATGGGTTGATGGAACTGTATCCCGGCACCTGCCTGATTCTCAGCAACACAGACGGCGAACCGCTTTACACTCTGGGAGATGAACCGGAAACTGCGGACAGAGTGATCGCAGATTCGAATATGGAGAGCTTTTCACGATTGGGTACAGGCCACAGCCGAGACCGCTACTACCATGTCAGCAGACAGATCCAAGGCTGCCAGATGCAAATGGATGTGTTTGTTCCGGCAGCAGCAATTTACAACCAGGTATGGAGTACAAATCTGATTTTTTTTGTGTCCTGTATTCTGATCCTGCTACTGACGACAGCCGCTGCCTCGCTGGGGTATTATCTGGTAATGCGGCCTTTGCGGGATATGGAAACGGCGCTGCGGCGCATGGCTGCATCGGATTATACGGCAAGAATGCCCTGCAGTAACTGTCGGGAGCTTGCGGTGTTGGAGGAGGCCTTCAATGCCATGGCCGATCATTTGGACGCTGCTTTTGAGGAAACTTATCAAAAGGGCATTGCGCTGCGCGAAAGTGAATCCAGACTTTTGGCAGCTCAGATCAATCCTCATTTTGTATTCAATGTCCTGGAAACGATCCATATGCGCTGCGTGGAAGCGGGTTTAAAGGACCTTTCCCGTATGGTTACGGATCTGGCTCAGCTTTTGCGGGGCAACATGGGTGCCGGCGGAGGAAGCCAGAAGATCACCTTCGCCCAAGAACTTGACTATGTCCGCTATTACATGGATCTGCAGCAGAGCCGTTTCGGAGCGGCGAATCTGCACTTTTCTGTCGATTATGAGGATGAGGATATTTTACACTGCCTCGTACCAAGGCTGACGATTCAGCCTCTTGTGGAAAATGCTGTGGTCCACGGTCTTGAGCCGCGGCGGGGGCTTGGCAGCGTCATGGTACGGTTATGGGAAGAGGACAGCAGCGTCTGCGTTCGAGTGGAGGATGACGGCGTAGGATTTGATCCGGCGGAAGTGGATCTGGAGAAAGCGCAGGAGGCCGGACGGCACAATCATATTGCTTTGCCTAATATTCTGCGGCGGTTGAATCTGCTTTACGGCGATCAGGCCTCCCTTACCATTCGGTCCCATCCGGGATCTGGAACACAGATCATGCTGGCATTGCCGATAGACAAGGAGATGTGATGATGTATTCTGTTATGCTGGTGGATAATGAGCCGATCATCCCCAAGGGACTGATGAAGCTTATTGATTGGCGCAGCTGTGACTGCCAAATATCGGCAGTAGCCAGAGATGGTATAGATGCAGTCCGTCAGATCCGGGAACAAGCGCCTGACATATTGATTACGGACATCCGCATGCCGGAAATGGACGGCTTGCAGCTGTGCGCCTGGGTGCGTGAGCACTGCCCGCGAACGCAGATCATTCTGCTGACAGGCTTTCCGGATTTTGAATATGCCCAGCAGGCCATTCAGTATCAGGTGGCGGCCTTCGTGCTCAAACCCACAACGGAGGATGCGCTGACGGAAGCATTGAACAAAGCCTGCCGTCTGCTGGAAAAAGACGGCAGTGCCGCGGCGGAGCAGCGAAACCTGCTGTTGGAACAGCAGCTACTTTTGGGAGAAATGATTTTTCATAATCGTCACTCTCTGCTGTACACGCTGACACGGCTTAATGCGCTTCATATTCAGCTGGACAATTACTATGTCCTCAGTATGCACGTGCTTTCCCGTGAAGAAACTGGCGATGTATGTGCCATGCTGCAAGAAGCCCAGCGGATCCTATGTGCCTGTGCCGGGGAAAGAAAACTTTATCTGATTTCCCGCAGTGATAACTGCTGCTATGCTGTTTTGCAAATGGAGACCGGGCAAGACCCTCAGTCTATCTGTGTGCAGGCGGTGGAAGAGGTGGACCGGAACACGGACTTCGTGCTGACGATTGGCATCAGCCGTCACCATCAGAATTCACTGCATCTCTCCGTGGCGGCAAGCGAGGCAGATGATGCCCAGCAATTCACCCTCTACAGCAGCCAGCCCTCTGTTATGCGGAGCGAGGATCTGCCGAAGTTCTCCGAAAATACGGCGAAGGATCTGCTGGAAAGACTCCGGCTGGTAGAAAGTGCTTTGGAAAACCGTAGCCGGGATGCGGCGGCCAAAAATCTCGAGGAACTCTTTACCTGTATGCATCAGGCAAAAATTCCCTTTTCCGGGATGCAGCAGATTGGCAGGCTGCTGCACAGCTTCTGCACAAGTCTGCTTTTGAGCCACAACCTTTCCGATGGCAGCTTACCGGAGGACTACGCAGCCCTGCACTGCGAAACGCCGGCTGAACTGGAGACTGAATTGCGGACAGTAGTACGGGAGACGCTGCTGCGTGTCGGCAGAACGCCGGATAATATCGACAGCATCATCTATGAGGTCAAGCAATACATTGATGAGAATTACAGCATGAACCTTTCTCTGGATCTGCTGGCGGCGCAGGTACATCTGAGTCCCAGCTATTTCAGCAAACTCTTTAAACGCGAGATGGGGGAAAACTTCAGCACTTATATTCTCAATACCCGTATAGAGCAGGCAAAACTGCTGCTGCGGACCACGGATAAAAAGGCTTATGAAATTGCAGAGGCTGTGGGAATCTACGATCCGGTGTATTTTTCCAAAATCTTCAAAAAAGTTACCGGCGTCAAGCCAAAAGAGTACCGCAGCCAGACGAATGGGCACATTTAAATCGAAAAAACGTGAGACAGTAATGCTGTCTCACGTTTTTATTCATTCCTGGGGGATCAAACGGATGCGCTGCAGATACTCCAGATTGCGCTTCGCCATGGCAAAGGCCTCGTCCGTGGTGGCGTGGGGACAATCTTGCTCGATAATGCCCACACCGCTGAAATTCAGCCGATCCAGAAGGTCTCGGTAGGCTTCATAGTCGATGACGCCATCCTCCAGATCGCACATCATCTCATCCTGTCGAGGATCGTCCGGGGCAAGATCGCCTTCCAGTTCCAGCCGGCGAATAGCGGGGGATACATTCTTGAAATGCAGATAGGGAATCCTGTCGATGTGTTTTTCCAGAAAATCCAGAGCAGTGCGGTCGCCTCGCTGCCAACCGCCGTTGGCAGCGGCGAAGTGGCCGTTATCATAGCAGATGGAGAGACCCAGATCGATCAGTTCCTCCAATTCCTCCGGCGTTTCAATCAGGGATCTGCGCTCCGGGTGCATCAATACTTCCACGCCATAGGTCTCCCGGCAGTAACGGCCCATCTCTGCAAAAATGCCGAACGTACGTTTTTTGGCTTCTGTCAGTTTATCCTTTTCGCCGGGAGCAAAGGCTGTGCCGTCCATAGACATCATATAATGCACATCGAATGCCAGCAGACGTTTGCACAGATCATCCACGTCCTTGCGTACATCAGCAAAGGATGACGCCTTGAGAAATTCATAGCAGGCGGTGCCACCGCAGATAGAAAGCCCCCGGCTGTCAAGTTCATCACGCAGTTGTTCCACATCTGTGGGGAGATATCCCACAGGTCCCAATTCGAGCGTTTTATATCCGGCCTGAGCAGCCTGATCCAAAAAGACGTTGTAGGGTGTGCGGGAAGGGGTGCCGTCCGGCCACCATACCCCCCATGAACAAGGGGCAGTGCCGATCGTGACTTGAATACTCATAGTTTATTCGACCTTTCTGTTCGATCATAGCGCCTGCGCGGCATTTGCCAGCAGGTCATCCAAAGCTGCGGGGGAAATAAACCGCTCTGCTGCCAGGGCGGTAGCCCCGATCACGGGGGAATAGAGGGGCGGTTCTATGGTGAAGCCGTTTTGTTCCATCTCTTTGCGGAAAGGCTGCAAAATGATCTCTCCCGCGTGGAAGAGCCCGCCGGAATAGGAGACGCGGACAGGAACTTCAACAGGGAAGTCCAGTTTGCAGCGAATGGCTACGGCGGTTTCAGCCAGTTCTGCGGCGGCGCGGCGATAGATATCCAGCGCGGAGGTGTCTCCCCTGCGGGCGGCCCGCAGGGCTACCGGCTGAAGCTGGGCCAGAAGTGCGGAATTATTTCGAACCTCCGTTTGAAGATACCCGGAAACATACAAATCTTTGGTGATCCCCAGAGCACTGCGTACCTCCTCATATATAGCGGAGCGTGGGCGGCGGCCGTCTGACTGCTTGACGAATTCCGTGATTAACTGCCGTGCAACCCAGCTGCAGGAACCCTCATCTGCAAAAAACAGGGACCACCCGCCCACACGGTAACCGTGCCGCTGCGGATCTCTTCCATAGGCCACGGACCCGGTTCCGGCCACCACGTTGATACCGGGCTTGGCTGCCAGAGAACCGGCCCATCCGGCCACAGAGTCATTGTCGATCAAGATCTGCCCGCATCCCGGCAGCGCCGCCCGCAGGGCAGCAGGGAAGCTGCTTTCCGTGCCGGGGATCTCACCGTATCCCGTGAGCGCGAACATGGCAGAGGCAACATCGGCAGCGTTGATCCCAGCGTCAGCTAAAAGCGATTCGGCACTGTCTGCCATCAGCCGCGCAAAGCTGTCTTCACCCAGGAATGCACAGTTACAGCCGGAAAAAGTCCGATGGGCCAGCACGCGGCCCCTCTCATTGCACAAAAGCCATTCAGTTTTTGTAGAACCGCCGTCACAGCCAATGAAAATCATTCGGATACCCTTCTTTCTTTCGGAATGTGAGCAGCTTTCCAGGCAAATGCGCTGCCGAGAAATGCCAGTAAGCTCATCAGAGAAAACATGCGGTAGATGCCGACGGCATTCGCTACGGCACCGCTGAGCGTATTCCCCACCATGGCGGCAAGACCGGATCCAAGAGCCTGAAAGACCAGGTGGGCGGTGGAAAGGCGCTGCGGGGATACCGTTCTTAATATGAAATCCACGCAGGCAGGTGTAAACAGCGCGAAAGAAAGCGCTTGCAGCGACGATGCGGCCAAAGGCACCCACAGACTGTGAGCGAAGCCCAGCGTCAGCGCACGTAAACCGTAAAATACCATGGCGGCAGACATCAGAACCGCAGGGCCTGCACACAGACGGTCACGCAGGCGGGTGTATCCAATCATCACAGGCAGTTCGCAGATCGCCTGCACAAAAAGCGCCGCGCCTACATGCCGTTCCGTCCCGCCTAAAGCGAGAATGAGCACAGAATGAAAACTGTCTATAGCGCATGAGGCCAGCATACACAGGAAAGAGGCCAGGAGCATCAGCCGATACGCCCGGTTTCCGGCTAAGGCGGCGGCATCATGATGAAGTGCTGTAAAAAAGCCGACGGAGGAAGCTGACGCGGGCGCCGGATTGGGCAGGTGCAGGATCACGATTGCCAGCAGTATGAACAGTACCCATAAAATCACACTTCCCGGACGAAAGCCCCACCGGGCGGCTGCCCAGCCAAAGACCATAGCCCCCAGCGCAAAGGACAGCGACCCACCGGCGCGGGTGGCGCCGTAATTGAGCACATACCCCTCGCTGATAAGCCGCAGCGCCCAAGCGTCCACAAAGTTCATCATGCACACAATGGTCACATTCAGCCCCATAACGGCAACTGCCGTTACTGCTGGGCGGGCGTCACCCCCAAAAACCAGCAGACAGTAGCAGCTGATCCCTGCGGCGGTGGCCAGCAACGTAACCTGCCGGGCACACGCAAAATGGTCGTTGAGATAACCCCATACCGGTCGGGCAAGGGTGGCCGCCAGCGCCGCCAAAGTCATCACCCGTCCGATACGCATAGGGGAATAGCCGAAAGAGACCAGAATGGGTGACACATATGCAACGGCAATGCAGTCAATTAAGATCAGCAGTGCCTGCAAACCGAGAAACGGCAGATTCAATGGGCGTTTTCCCATAGCCGTTACTCCATTTTACTGCCCATCCGGGCAAAAAAATCCGGATAACGGCGGCGGGAGGTATCGATTCCACGGGCAGCAGATAGAACGGCGGCCAGAGTTTGCACAGCGGGCAGATAGGTGAGACAGCGGAGCTCACGGCATTCGGTATCCAGCAGATTCAAAGCGGTGAGATCATTTTCCACACCGCCAGGAGCAATGAGTAAGCACTGCGCCCCCACAGAACGGGCAAAGGTGGTAAGCGTCAGCATCCGCGCCCGCTCGGTATGCGTTTCCGGCGGCAGCAGGCAAATGAGACAGGCATCACCATCTAAGGCGTTCTGAACCCCGTGGATGTATTCGTCTAAAGGATAGCAGGAAACCGGCAGGTAGTTTGTTTCAAGCAGCTTTAGAGCGGCTTCCTGAGCAGCCCCCAGACCATCGTTTCCGGCGATGACGTACAGGTGGCGGAAGGGAATTACTTCCTCCAAATGTGCGTGGCTCCATATCTGTGCGCGGCGAAGATTTTCCGCCGATTGGGTAATCAGCGCATCCAGCGCGGCATATAATCTCGTCCGGTAAGATTCATCGCGGCAAACGGAAAGCCCCAGCAGCATCAGCGTCAACACCGTGGCAGTGACCCCCTTGGTTTTGGCGCCGATACGCTCCTCGCCGATGAGCAGTGGAATGGCCAGCGACGCCGCCTTTCCGACAGGAGAATCCAGATGTTCTGTCAGCGCGACAACAGGATAACCCTGTGCCCGCAGGGATCGGATCAGCGTATATGTATTGGTGCTGATGCCGCTTTGGGAAACGGCAATATACAATGGGTGCGCAGCACGGCAGCGGATCAGCTGTTCTTCCTGCGAGGGAACGAAGCAGCTGACTTCTACGCCGAACGCCTGCTCCAGAACTGGCCGTGCCATCAGTGCGGCATAGTGGGAGGAACCGGAGCCGATCAGGATTACCCGATCAGGCTTCGGCTCCAGCACGGCAAAGGGAGCAGTCAGACTTTCCCGCTTATCCAGCAGAGCCTTCCACACAGCGCTCTGTTGGGAAATATAGCGTTGAAGCAGTGACTCATCCATGCGAATTACTCCTTGATCTTCATACAGATGTCGCGGAACAGCTTCAGGTCAGCCATGGCGTCAGAAAAATCAGATTTGGGCTTAGTGCCATTTACTATGCAGTCGTGGTAATATTTGACCTCGTTTTCAAAGGCATCTCTGTAGTCAGGGCCATACAGAGTGGTCTTGGTATCGTTCTTGGTGGATTCGATCACCTCAAAGGTCTGGGGCTGATACCGCAGATAGGGAGTTTCGTATTTGATCTTCATGCGGCGGTCATGCTGATAGATCTCGATGGCGGCATCAAACTGCACCACATCCTGATCGTTGACGATTTCATATACCGCGAGGAAATCCTCATAGCGGAACACGATGACCACATGCTCTCCCTGAACGGAGACAGATTCAATCTCCACCGGCAGTCCCACCAACTCACGGACGGCGGCTAACGTGTGGCAGCCAAGGCCAGTGAGCATCACATAGGTAATGCGCTGCTGTTCCGTGCAGCCTTCGCCCAGAGCACGTCCCACCTGTTCCCGGCGCAGACGTCCGCTCTCCTCCTTGGCAGACTGGGGAATGTCGCTGGACAAATAGGGCAGACGGGTCTGTCCCATGAAAAAGTCGCCCTCCAGAATAATGTCGCGGAAACGCATATATTCGATCTTTCGGTCATCAGCTTGCAGCAGTTCCTTGCACTTGAGGAAGCCATTACCGTAGCGGCGCATATAGCCCACCATGCACACCAGCTCAGGATGTGCCTTTTCGGCAGCAATCAGCTTTTCCAGATCCTCCATGCAGAGGGTAACAGGTTTTTCCACAAACACATGTTTCCCGGCCTCCATAGCGGCCAGGGCATATGCGGCATGGTACTGATCGGGGGAGCAGACAAATACGGCATCCACATTGGGATCTTTTACCAACTCATAGGGGTCGGTATAGGGTGTTGCGTTGTACTTTTTCGCGATAAACGCAAGCTGAGTGGGGGAAATATCGGACACGGCAGTAATCTGATACTGCTCATGTAGCCCGCTGAGAATGGGCAGGTGCATCAGCTGAGAAACGGTACCGATTCCAATAACGCCGACTTTAACGATCATAAAAAAGTCTCCCTTCTTAATAGTGCCGCACGATGGAAAGCGGCTATCATCCTTTTTCATTGTAAAGAAAGCGGAAGAGGTAAGCAATGAAGTTTTTCGCACAGTTTCTATAAAAATTTTGCCATGCTCTGATGGCAAAAAAACTCAGAAAATGGGACAAAATCGTTATAACGAAACAGATGGCTTTGATGGTATGATACATACAGAAGTACAATCTGAAAGGAGAATTGTTATATGCAGGTACTCGTTGCGAAAAATTATGACGCCATGAGTCGTGCCGCCGCGGATATAGTGGAGCACCAAATCCAAGCGGAGCCTCAGGCGCTGATTAGTTTTCCTGGCGGTGATACGCCGGTCGGTATGCTGGAGGTATTCTGCAGTAAGGTGAACCGCGGAGAGATCGACCCCGCCGAATTGAAGTTTGTCCAACTGGATGACTGGGTAGGCATTGGCCCGGACGATGCGGGCAGTTGTTCCAACTTCATCCGTGAAAAACTGTTGAAAAAGATGAGCAAACCGTTTGCTGATGCCTTCCTCTTTGATGGCTCTCAATCAGACATTGACGCCCAGCTGGAGGAACAGGATGCCTTTATCGACCGTTATGGCCCCATTTCTGTGGAAGTGTTGGGGATCGGCATGAACGGACACTTAGGTTTTAACGAGGATGGCGTGGATTTTTCACTGCGCTCCCACCGGACGCCGCTGAGCGCCACAACAAAGTCTGTGCAGCGGAAGTATTTTAGCGGTCAGGATCTCCCTTTGACAGAGGGGATTACGCTTGGAATTGCCCAGATCATGGAATCCAAAACAGTAATTGTGATTGCCAATGGCAAAAAGAAGGCTGAAATTGTGGCGGAGGCGATCTTGGGACCAGTGACTAACCGAGTGCCTGCTTCTGTGCTGCAAGAGCATCCAAACTGCATTTACCTGCTGGACGATGAAGCGGCGTCTTTACTGCCTGCGGATCTGCCGGGGCTTCAGAAAATCTGATCTGCTGCCTTTTGGACTATATGCTGTTGCGGCAGGCGGTTTGTTGGCCTGCTCAGTGAAACGCGGGATTCGCCGGAACTTACTAACCAATCTATACGGCTTCGCCAGCTCTCCATGATATCAGCTTCGGAGCCAGATCAAAAAGGAGGAATACCGCAGGCCTGCGGTGCGGCAGTGTGGAGACCTGCCGTAAGCCGTGTTGTTTTGACAACCGGGAGAAAGCGTATGCGGAGGCAGCGCTTTCAGGGTCTTATTGCCATGGCAGAAGTCATTTTAAAGAATATCAAGAAGATCTATCCCCATCAGGAGCCTAAGAAAAAGAAGAAGGGCGAGCCGGAGAAAAAGACCAACCTCCAGATCACGGAGGAGGGCGTTCTGGCCGTTGATAACTTCAACCTGCACATTCAGGACAAGGAATTCATCGTACTGGTAGGCCCCTCCGGCTGCGGCAAGTCCACCACCCTGCGGATGGTGGCCGGTCTGGAGGAGATCTCCGGCGGCGAGCTGTACATCGGCGGCCAGCTGATGAACGATGTGGCCCCCAAGGACCGGGACATCTCCATGGTGTTCCAGAACTACGCCCTGTACCCTCACATGACCGTCCGGGAGAACATCGCTTTCCCCCTGAAGCTGCGGAAAATGGACAAGGCTGAGATCGATCAGCGGGTGGAACAGGCGGCGGAGATCCTGGACATCACGGAGTATCTGGACCGCAAGCCCAAGGCCCTTTCCGGCGGCCAGCGTCAGCGCGTGGCCATCGGCCGCGCCATCGTCCGGGAGCCGAAGGTCCTGCTGATGGACGAGCCTTTGTCCAACCTGGACGCCAAGCTCCGCAACCAGATGCGGGCAGAGCTGATCAAGCTGCGCCAGCGCATCAACACCACCTTTATCTACGTGACCCACGACCAGACGGAGGCCATGACTCTGGGTGACCGCATCGTCATTATGAAGGACGGCGTCATCCAGCAGATCGGCACGCCGCAGGAGGTCTTTAACCACCCCGCCAACCTGTTTGTGGCCGGCTTCATCGGCATGCCTCAGATGAACTTCTACGACGCCGAGCTGGTGCTGGAGGACGGGCAGTATGCCGTGGTGCTGGACGGCGCCAAGGTGACCCTGCCGGAGGAGAAGCAGGCCAAGCTGAAGGCCAACGGCGCGGCAGCCGGCCCCATCACATTGGGCGTCCGGCCTGAGCACCTGATCCTCAGCGGTGATGAGAGTTCCATGATCCACGGCACCGTGGACGTCAGCGAGATGATGGGCAGCGCCGTCCATCTCCACGTCAGCGCTTGCGGCAGCGATACCATTATGATCGTTCCTACCACGGAGCTGGAAAGCACCTCCGCGTTTACCATCGGCAGCTCTATCGCCTTTACCTTCAACGGCGCTATGGCCCATCTTTTCGACCGGAATACCAAGAAAAATCTGGAATGGCTTGAGAAATAATTTACGGTCGCTCCCCGTGTATAGTTATATATTTCGTTGATTAGCGGAAAGAACGGCGTTTTTGATTGGATTGTTGGCTGTTTTGTGCTGAATTGCATAATTTTGGACATGGTTTGCTCTCTTCATTCAGGAGGGTATATCCCACAACTTTATTCTGACGGAGTCTGCAAACCATGTCTTTTTTTGTGCAGCTTCTCCTGTTGAATCGTAAGCGTCAAGTGTAGCGGCGGATTGAAGGTTACCCGCGAAAATGAGAGAATACCACCGTATAGAACGTAAAGTCCACGCGCTATGCGTGGACTCTACGCGAAAAACGGAGGTAGATCACAATGGGAGAACTTCGGCAGTTAAATGAGCAGAACAAACTGGCGATATGGGCCGAACGGGTCACAGAATGTAGAAACAGTGGACAGAGCGTACTGGCATGGTGCAAAGAGCATGGTATCTGTAGTCAAACATATTACAAGTGGCAAAAACGGCTGTTTAGTGTGGGCAAGACAGCAATAGTCAACGTTGATCCCCCTCCTTCCCCTCTCCAGCGCAAACAGGGCCGGTCAGAAATACTTCTGACCGGCCCGTATCTTTTTCTCAGCATCTGCTGGCTGGCAGCTCCGCGGATCAGTTTTTTTCGGAGGCGGAATGGACCGCCTTTCTGAATTGCAGCGGCGTCTGCCCCGTGATATTTTTGAATACCACATAAAAATACTTGGGATTGGAAAACCCGACCAGTCCCGCAACGGTCTCCACCGGCTGCTCGGTCTCCCTCAGCAGTTCCTCCGCACGGCGGATCCGGGTCTGGTTCAGGTATTGACTGATGGAGGTCTGCGTACTCTCCCGGAAGATCCGCCCCAGATACGCGCTGCTCATCCCCAGCGAGTCAGCGATCCGGGTGGGTGAGAGATCCGAATCCGCATACGACTGTTCGATCTGGCGAACCACTTGAGACGCCAGCTGATCAATGTGCTGTCTATGCAGTTCTCGATTGTTCTGGACGATTTTCCGGAAAGCACCAGAAAATATGGCGTCCAACGTCTGGATATCCTTCAGCGTCGCCCAGAAATTGTCGGAAACCAGCGGTTTTAACGCAGGCAGCTGTTTTTCCATCAGTGAAACGATCCGTTGGAAGGCAAAAAGCTGGTCCTGAAACCGGTCCTCCCGGATACTGTCCTGAATCTGCTGCCACAGTCTCTGGATCTGCTCCAGATCGCTCCCCCGCAGGGCGGAAGCCAGTTCCGCACTCATTTGCTCCGTAAAGCTGCTGTGGGGACGGCGGGGTGTAAAGTCTTCCTCCAGCCAGCAGTGCCGGTCCGCTGCCCAGAATTTCTGGCGACGCATTTCACGCAGCACCTGATAGCACGCCGCCACCTGCGGGAATGTGGTCCTCTCAGAGCCGCAGAAGCAGTAGACGCCGGACTGGTCGGCCCATTCCCGGCAGATTGCAAGAACGGTCTCCCGCTCTTCTCCAAAGAACAGGACCACCTCGCAGCCGTCCTGATGATAGGTCAGCACGGACACATCCGTGTAGGTCTGCTTCAGCGCGGGCAGCGCATGTCCCGTTTCCATCAGCACCAGCGTATAGGGCGCAGGCAGCTCCGGCAGCAGGCCGGGGTCCTGCCCCTCCAGAAGGGATTGCAATGCGCTGGCCTTGCGGTGCGCTTCGGACTGCTGCGCCAGCTGTGAGACCTGTCCCGCAAGCTCTCCCTTATTTTCCATCCCGATATTCCGCAGAGCTGCCCGGACCTGATAGACCGGGAAGTAAAGGAACAGGAGCACCCCCAGACTGCAGATCGCCAGCAGCGCAAAGCCGATCACAATGCAGACGATCAGGGCGTTTTTCAGCTCCAGCAGCTTGGGAACACATGCCTTCAGCGGCGTGATCTTCAGATAGTGCCAGCGGGAGGTGTCCAGCCGGCAATACAGGCAGACGGTCTGCTCGCCGTTGATCCGCTTCAGGATATACCCGCTGTCCGCCTGCCCCTCCCTGCTGATCTCGCCGAAAAACAGCGGGATCAAGGGCTGAAGCTCCTCCCGGCCGGCGGTGAGAAGTGCTCCCGTCTCATCCAGCAGCATGCAGTCCCCCTGCCCGTTAAAGGACAGGAGCGTGTTCAGATACCGGTCATAGTCCACATTCAGCATCAGTGCGCCGCCGGTGGGCTCATCTTCGGAGGTGGTCTCAAAAAACAAAAAGGAGAAGTAGGAGCGGACCCGGACGGGATCGTCCGAAAAGGCGGTGCGGCGAATGGGACGCATCCGGAGATCGGGGGTCAGGGAGCGAAACAGTTCCGCCGCGTCCTGATCCGCGTATTCGTCAATGGGGGCGCTGATCACGTTGGAATCTGTGGAGTAAATGGATCCGGTATCCCGGTTATAGACCTGAATGGAGTCTACAAAATCATTGCTGCTGACATAGGAATCCAACTCCCGCAGCGCGTAGACCTGCCCCATTTTGTCTAACGTCTTGTCTCCCCGCAGCGTCAGGACGGACGGGGCGTAGAATACCTGCATCCCGTAATTTCGGACAGTGGCGGAGAGGATCCCCGAAATGGAGTCCAGCTGCCCCACGAAATCCCGGTGCTGCAGGGCCACGGAGTCCAGCACCACAGACTGAAACGCGGAGTAGACCAGGCCCAGAATGCACGCGACAGCAATCAGAATGCAGGCAAAGGCGGTGAGAAAGGTTTTTGCGTGATGGCGAAGCAGATTGTAGACTGGAGACATATTGATCGTTGTACGCAAGCACTCACGCCCTTTCTCGGTATTGAAGTTCAGTATAGCAAAAAAACAACGATGCCGCAACTTTACTTCCGTTGTGAAATCAGGTAAGATAGTCACATTGACATCTGTTTGACGGAGGTACTTCGGCATGAACGCATACAGGATCTTCAAAAGGATCGCGGCCTGCCTGATATTGGTGTGCTGTACCGCCGGATGCGCCGACAGCCCACGGCCGGCTGAGGCTCCGCCGTCCATGGCCGGGTACTCCGGAACTGTTACGCTGTACTGTTCCATGCAGGAGGAGGAAATTCAGGCTATCAAGGAGGGCTTTGAGGCAAAGTACCCCCAGATCACCATGAACTACTTCTTCGCAGGGACCAACAAGGTCCTGACCAAGCTGGCCACGGAAATGCAGTCCGGAGAGATCGCCGCCGATCTGGTCTGGACCGGCGCTCCGTCGGATTACAGAAAGCTGAAGGAAAACCGGTATCTCTCCCCCTATATCTCGCCGCAGGCCATCAATATCAACGAGGCCTTCATGGATGAGCACCATTACTACATCGGCGGACGGCTGATGTCGGCGGTCATCGCCTACAACACGGATCTGGTCTCCGAGGAGGACGCGCCCCGGACCTGGGACGATCTGCTGGATCCCAGATGGAACGGGCAGATCGTGATGACGGACCCGGGCAGCTCCGGCAGCATCAAATACTTCGTCGGCGCGCTGATGAATTCCCCTGCCTACGGAACGGCGTATTTTGAGCGTCTGCGGGAAAACGGCTGCATGCTTGAGAGCAACTCCACCGCCACCCATCTGCAGGTCGCACACGGGACGTACGCCGTGGGGATCTGCATGGACTATATCGTCAGCAACATGGAAGAAGCCGGGGAGCCTATCTCCTTCCGCCTTCCGGAGCGGGATACGGTGCCGATCTACAGTCCCATGGGGCTGGTAGCTGGCTGTCCCAACGAGCGAAACGGCCGGCTCCTCTACGACTACATCCTCTCCAAAGAAGGGCAGGCGATCCTGACAGAGCACCATCTCCACAGCATCCGTGATGATTTGGGAAACACGCCTGACTCCATTCAGACTGTGCTGGATTCCCGCCTTCCGGTCAATGAGCAGGAGATCAGCAATACGATGGAGGACGTCTTAGACCGGTTCGACAGGATCTTCTTTCAGGATTGACCCTCCCCCACGGCTAAAGTAATGCCATTATCTTGTTACTGAATAAGCAAGCAGGCGCGGACAGCAATGCTACCCGCGCCTGCTTGCTTAGTTATTTATTGTAGTTTTGCGGCCGCAGCGAAAGCATTTGTAGAAAAGATACAAAACCGGTTGGTTTTGCGTTTTTTGGTATGTTAGTATATTGCAATATATTTAACAATCGAAACAGCAGATATTGCTTGAATTTTAACAAAATTTATCACTAATTGCAAAAGAACATGCAAAAAAAGATATGTACAAAATGACGGCAACATTTTCGGTTCATTTTTAACGAAATCTTTACTCTGGTGACAGGATAATGAGAAAACAGTAGAAAATCCTTCGAAAAGCAACGAAAAAGGTCTTAAATTTTCTCCATGCAAACCCTTGACTTTCATCGGAAAAAGGAACACCTTGAAGATAAGCCAACGCTCTGGACGCGGAGACATTGACTTAAGATCTTATTTGATCTTGATGACACTTGCCGGTACAGCAGAACACGAGGAACTGAAATCATCCCAGTGGTCAAAAAAGAAGGAGGAACGTCTATGTCTACCCCACTGACCATCAACTCTGTTGAGACCCTGCAGGAAGCCCTTCCCCTGATCCGCGCATCTCAGGAAGCGTACAGTAACTTCACACAGGAGCAGGTGGATGCCATCTGCGAAAAGACAGCCATGGCTGTGTCCAAGATGAGAATTCCTCTGGCCAAGATGGCCTGCGAGGAGACCGGCTACGGCATCGTTGTGGATAAGGTCACCAAGAATCAGTATGCCTCTGAGCACATCTGGAACTACATGCGCAATAAAAAGACCTGCGGCATCATTTCGGAGGACAGAGCCTTCGGTGTAAAGAAGATCGCATCCCCCAAGGGTGTGATCGCCGCCATTACCCCCACCACGAACCCCACTTCCACCACGATCTACAAGATCATGCTGGCGCTGAAGACCCGGAACGCCATCATCCTCTCCCCTCACCCCCATGCGGTAAACTGCTCCATCGCCGCAGCGAAGATCATGCGGGATGCCGCCATTGAGGCGGGTCTGCCTGAGCATGTCATCAGCTGGATCTCCGTCCCCTCTCTGGAGATCTCCGATGTACTGATGAAGAGCGTGGATCTCATTATAGCAACCGGCGGCTCCGGCATGGTGAAGGCGGCCTATTCCTCCGGCACCCCCGCTATCGGCGTGGGCCCCGGCAACTGCAACGTGGTCATCGATGAGACTGCTGACCTGCGGATGGCTGTGGAATCCATCATTCACTCCAAGACCTTCGATAACGGCATGATCTGCGCCTCCGAGCAGCATATCACCGTTCTGGCCAGCGTATATGACGAGGTCAAGCGTCTGCTGAAGGAGGCCCGCTGTTATTTCCTCAATGACGAAGAGGCTGCCAAGGTGGCCGATGTGTTCTTCAACGCCAAGACCCACGGCGTCAAGCCTGATGCCGTCGGCCAGACAGCCTGCCGTCTGGCGGAGATGGCCGGTATCGAGGTGCCCTATGATACCAAGGTCCTGATCCACGAAACGGACGACACCTCTCACGACTGCCCCTGGGCCAACGAGAAGCTGACCACCCTGCTGGGCATGTACAAGGCTGAGACGCTGGACGAGGCCTTCGATATTTGCTACAAGCTAGTGCTGGAGGGCGGCGCCGGCCACTCCGCGGCACTGTACATCGACCCCACCGAGGAGGAAAAGATCACCAGGTTCGGTCTGCGGATGAAGGCCGGACGCATCCTCATCAACCAGCCCACCTCCTTCGGCGGCATCGGCGACCTGTACAACTTCGGTCTGGCTCCCTCCCTGACGCTGGGCCCCGGCTCCGTGGGCCACTCCGCCTTCATGGGCAACACCCACTATGAGCAGCTTCTGGATATCAAGACCGTCACTCTCCGCAAGGAGAATATGCTGTGGCTCCAGCTCCCCAAGAAGGTCTACTACAAGACAGGCTGCACCCCCGTGGCCCTGCGGGAGATGAAGGAGGTCTATAACTTCAAGCGGGCCTTTATCATCACCGACTCCACGCTGTATCAGCTGGGCGCCTGCGACGCCATCATCAACCAGCTGCGTGACATGGGCATTGAGACCGCCGAGTTCTTCGACATCCGTGTGGATCCCCAGATTCAGGACGCCATGAAGGGCCTGCCCAAGATGCACGAGTTCGAGCCTGACGTTATCATCGCCGTAGGCGGCGGCTCCGCCATCGACACCGCCAAGATCATGTGGATCATGTACGAGCATCCCGAGGAGGGCTTCCTGGACATGGCCACCACCTTCCTAGATATCCGCAAGAGGATCCGTTTCTTCCCCCAGATGGGCAAGAAGGCCAAGCTGGTCTGTATCCCCACCACAGCAGGTACCGGCTCTGAGTGTACGCCCTTCACCATTATTTCCGATGCCAATACCGGCATGAAGTGGCCGCTGATCGGCTATGAGATGATGCCTGAAATGGCCATCGTGGACGCGGACAACATGATGAAGCTGCCCCCCAGAGCCACGCAGGCCTCCGGCTACGATGTGCTGACCCACGCGGTAGAGGCCTATGTCTCCACCTTCGCCACCGAGTACACCAACGGCATGTGCCGCGATGCCACCAAGATGGTCTTCGACTATCTGCCCAGAGCCTACTATTCCGCCTTCCGGGACGCCAAGCCCGACCCCGTGGCCCGCGAGAAGATGGCCAACGCCTCCGCTCTGGCCGGTATCGCCTTCGCCAATGCCTTCCTTGGCATCAACCACTCCCTGTCTCATAAACTGGGCGGCTGGTTCCACATCCCTCACGGCACCGCCAACGCCCTGCTGTTCCCCTTCGTCTGCCGCTTCAATGCCCAGCGTCATCCCTACAAGATGGGCACCTTCTCCCAGTACAAGTATCCGCAGGCCTTCGAGCGCTACGTGGAGCTGGGCGAGCTGATCGGCGTGAAGGGCAAAACCGATGAGCAGACCTTTGAGAATTGGATCAAGGCCTGTGAGCAGCTGAAGAAGGACATCGACATCCCCGAGACCATTCTGGACTGGCTGCTGGAGGCGCATCCCGAAAAGACCGCCGAGGAGTGGGAGACCGAGTTCCTCGCCGCCGTGGATCAGATGTCCGAGTGGGCGTTCCACGACGCCTGCACCGGCTGCAACCCCGTCTATCCCACCATCGCCGAGCTGAAGGGCTGCTACCTGAAGGCATTCTACGGCGAGAAGAAGTATGCTGAAAAGTACGGCGACATCTGGGAGGTCCCCGTCACGCTGCCCACCGACACCCACGCCGCATATCCCATGGGTCTCTGCGCCGATCTGGGCGTGGAAAAGACCGGCGGCTTCAACTAAGCGAAGTACCTGAATCTCCGATCTCCAGATACGAACAATCAGCTCACGCAAGGGGCCGGTGTTTCGGCATCGGCCCCGGAAACGCAAGAAAATGAGGTGAGTGATGTTACAGGCACTGAATCTTCCCAAGAAAGTTTATTTCAAACCCGGCTGTATGCCGGTGGCCCTGCGGGAGTTGGGTGACATCTACCGCTGTCAGCGTGCTCTGCTAGTGACAGATCCGGAACTGTACCGTGCCGGGATCGCCGCGCCGGTGGCAGACCGGCTCAGAAAGCAGGAGATCCGGGTGGCGGAGTTTTTCACCATCGGAAAGCGGGTATCCTTTGGGGACCTCCGCAGCGCACTGCCTAAGTTGAGCGAATTCCAGCCGGACGTTATCGTGGGCGTGGGCGGCAACAATGCCATGAGCGCCGCCAAGGCACTGCTGGCGCTGTATCAGGAACCGGAACTGGATCTGGCCGCCGCAGCCGCAGATTCAAAGCGCATCCCGGCGTGTACCAAAGCAAAGCTGGTGCTGGTCGCCACCAATTTTTCCAGCGGCGCCCAGAACTCCCCCTTTGCCATGCTGGAAAACGATAGCGGACAGAACTGCTCCCTGAAAAGCATCCATCTGCTGCCGGAAATCTCCGTGACGGACGCTGACTTCACCGCAACCCTGACGGCAGATCAAGTTCGCACCTGCGCCTTGGAGATTCTCTCCCACGCCGCCAGAGCCTATCTGGATCCCCGGTGCACCGAATTTACCGCCGGGATGCTGACAGAGGCCATCGCAGCGGTACTGGGCTACACGCGCTACGCCGCGAAAGGCTGTCCCCCCGCACGGAAAAAGCTCCACAACGCGGCGGCTCTGGCGGGAGCCTCCTACGGAAACATTGTGGACGAGGTGACACCGCGCCTTCCCTATTTTCCAACGGAGCAGAAGGTTTCCATCAATGACAACGACTTGCGCTGCGCCGAACTGGCGGAGCGTCTGGGGTTTGATGATTGCCGGGCTATGTTTACAGCCTGTCAGGCACTTTAGAATGTGCCGCAGGTCTGTTTTTTTCGCATATGCCCGAGAATACGTCTGGTAGGCGTCAATACGCTTGGCGAATAAAACACAGGACACGGCGCGCTGCCGTGTCCTGTGTTTTTTCGGAAAGTCCGTCAGTCGGAGGTGCGAACGGGATCGTCCCCCGTTTCATTGGGAATGTCGCCGCCGGCATTCTCTACAGCCTTTTTCTCCATGCGGTTCATGAAAATAGGAGAGCAGACGCCAAACACGCACAGGGCGATCAGCACCCAGCAGAGAGGTGTGGAGAACAGGATGGCCGGGCTGCCGCCGGACAGCCGCAGGGAGCGGCGCAGACCGTTTTCACCGATGGGGCCCAGAATCAGGGCCAGCACAATGGCCGCCGGGTTCAGATCGAACTTGCGGACCAGATAGCCCAGCACGCCGAAGATCATCATAATGACCACATCGAAAAAGTTCTTATGGATGGCGAAGGAACCCACCACACACAGGACGGCCACGCTGGGGATCAGGATGGCGTCGGAAAGGCGGGAGATCTGTGCAAAGCCCCGGCAGCCCAGAAGGCCGATGCCCAGCATAAAGAACTGGACCAGCACAAAGCCCGCGAAGAAGGTGTAGGTCATGGGCGCATAGCGGGTAAACAGCTCCGGTCCCGGCTGGAGGCCCTGAATGATCAATCCGCCCATGAGCACGGCGGTCACGGACTCGCCGGGGATGCCCAGCGTCAGCATGGGGATCAGGGAGCCGCCGGTCACGGCGTTGTTGGCTGCCTCAGAGCCTGCTACGCCCTCGATGGAGCCTTTTCCGAACTCCTCTTTGTGATGGGAGAACTGCCGGGAGGTATTATAGCCCAGGAAGCAGGCGATGGATGCGCCCGCGCCGGGAAGAATGCCGATCAGGTTGCCGATGATCCAGGAGCGGAGGATGGTGGGGGTGATCCGCTTGATCTCCTTACCGCTCAGGGTGATCTTGTCGCTGAACTTGGCTGCCTTTGCCCGCTGCTTGATTTTCTTCTCCGCCAGAATCAGCACCTGAGACATGGAGAACAGACCGATCAGGGCGCAGGTGGTGTTGATGCCCTCATACAAAGAGGCCTGTCCGAACATGAACCGCTGAGCGCCCTCCATGGGGTCCATGCCGATGGTGGACAGCAGCAGGCCCAGCGCACCGGAGATCAGGCCCTTCAGCAGGGACTTGGACGCCACGCCCGCGATAATGGTCAGGCCGAAGATCGAAAGCCAGAAATATTCCGGAGATCCGAATTTCATGGCCAGCTGCGCCAGCAGCGGAGCGAAAAAGTACAAAGAGATGCAGGAGAGCAGACCGCCGCAGAAGGAGGAGAAGCAGGCCACGGCCAGCGCCTTGCCCGCCTTCCCCTGCAAGGTGAGCTGGTAGCCCTCAATGGCGGTGGCGGCAGAGGCGGGGGTGCCCGGCGTGTGGATCAGAATGGCGGAGATGGAGCCGCCGAAGATCGCGCCGCAGTAGATGGCGCCCAACACGATCAGTCCCGTTTCCGGGGCCATGGTAAATGTCATGGGCAGCAGCAGCGCAACGCCCATGGCGGCGGACAGGCCTGGCAGACAGCCGATGATGATGCCGATGGCGGTGCCGCCGGCCATAAACAGCAAATTGCTGAGGGACATCGCGTTTACGAAGCCGTGTCCCATCAAGGCTAAAGTTTCAAGCATAACTCATGCCCCCCTTTATTTGAACAGCAGGCCCACAGGCAGCTTTACACCCAGGAACATGGTAAACGCGCCATAGACCAGTCCGATGATCACAATGGTAGAGATCAGGATCTGCCACTTGGGGACCCTGAGATACAGCAGGCTTGCCGCCATCAGCACGATGGTCGCCAGATAGAAGCCGACAAAGTACATACCGATTAGATATGCGATGAGCATTCCCAGAACGATAAAAAATTGCTTAGGCTGAAACCCTTCGAAGATTTCCGGAATACCGCTGGTCACCCCGTTCTTTTTGGCGGCAAACAGCATTTCAACCACATAACCGGTGGTAAGCAGAAACAGGATCGCAATGATACACAGAGGATAGATCCGAGCTCCCTTTTTCAGATCTCTGGACATCAGGAAGAAAAAGGCGCAGACCGCATACATGAAGCCTACAACGCCAATATCAGTTTTTTTCATAGTGCCCTCCAGTTCGCACTGCATTGATGCGGAAAAATAAGGCGGGAGCAACCACCGGCTGCTCCCGCACAAAATGGGGATCAGTCGCCCCAAACGTCGGCCAGACTTTCAGTGAAGTCCTGCTGCTGCTTGATCAGAGCGGCGGTGTCTGCGCTGTTCTTATAGTCAGTCTCCATTCCAGCGGCCTCGGCAGCCTTGAGATAGTCGGCGTCCTCCATCAGCTTCTGGAAGGCGTCCTCATAGAACTTGATCACATTCTCGGGGGTGCCGGCAGGCGCCACGATGCAGCGGGAGGAACCCAGCCACTGGTCATAGTAACCCAGTTCGCCCATGGTAGGCACGTCGGGATAGCCCTCCAGACGCTCCTGATTGTAGACGGCCAGAACCTTGACCTCAGAGGTGAAGGAAGCGAAGTCCGCTACCTTGGCCACGGAGAAGTCCACCTCGCCCTGACGGAGCGCCAGCAGCTGGTCGGCGGTGCCGCCGTAAGGAATGTCGGTATATTCAAAGCCGGCAGAAGTAGCCAGAACCTGCGCACCGATGTGGTTGGATGCCCGGTTGCCATTGGTGGAAGCCTTCAGCTTGCCGGGGTTGTCCTTTGCGAACTTCACCAGATCCTCCAGCGTGTTGAACTGGGAGTCCGCCTTCACCAGAACCACGGAGGTCTCCGTCACATGGTTGCAGATGGGAGCGAAGCTGTCCACGGTATACGTTGCCAGACCCTCGGAGATGGTGGCGTTGAAGTTGGGCAGGTTGATGAAGCCCAGCGTGTAGCCATCCGGGGCCGCCTGAGAGAGGGCCGTCCAGCCAATGGAGCCGGAGCCGCCTTCCAGGTTTTCAATGATGACCGGCTTGCCGATGTACTTTTCAGCATAGGCGGCCAGCACACGGGCGGTGTTATCGGTTCCGGAACCCGCTTTATAGGATACGATCATGGTAACATTTTCCTTGGGGGTCCAGTTCTCATCTGAAGTGGAGGGCTGATCGGAAGTGCCCGGATCAGTCTTGGCGCTGCCGCCGCAGGCGGTGAGGGCCAGTGCGAGCGTACCGGCCAGCAGAAGGCTCAAAAAACGTTTCATCTTCATAGCAAAACTTCCTCTTTTCCTTTCTTAACTCCCCTGAAATTCGATTGACATTCGTTTTTCCCAGGGGTCCGGATCATATGCCGTTCAATAGCAGGTGCACCTATCGGATTGGGCATATTGCCTATATTCAGTCAAGCATACCGGGTAAAAAAAGTAAAGTTTGAATAATTGTGAAGGTTTCAAAGTACGCTTTTTGAACTTTTTCCTCCCACGCCGCCGCCTGTAAAACCGCCGCAGACGGCCCAATAACCTGCCAATCCTCCGCAAGTAGCCCCTGTCCGAAAAGCGGAGCGGCTCTTGCGGAACTGATGATCCGGATACAGCAAACATGCCGCACGGAAAATCCGTGCGGCATGCCGCTCATTTTTCGGATAAATTGCCAAACGGCCCGGCTTCAACGCAGGATGGGTCAGGCCGGTCTCAGCGAGACAGGTAGTCCCGCACCAGTGCGGCGGCCTCCCAGGCGGCTTTTTCCTCGTCAATGCCCACCAGCTTTCCATGGCGGACCGTGACTTTGCCGTTGACCACGGTGTAATCCACCGGGCCTTTCCAGCCCACGGTCCCCAACAGAGATTTCGGGTCCAGATCCGCCCCCACCATCTCCAGACGGCGGGTGTCGATGGCGAACAGGTCTCCGGCCTTCCCCACTTCCAGAGAGCCGATGTCGTCCCGGCCCAGGATCTTCGCGCTGCCCACGGTGGCGATCTTCAGAACATCGTAGCCGCTGGGGGCCTTTTCGCTGGAATGGAGGCGGTGGAGCAGATAGGCCACCCGCAGCTCCTCCAACAAATTGGATCCGTCGTTGCTGGCGCTGCCGTCCACCGCGAGGCCCACGGGAACGCCCAATTTCAGCATTTCCGGCACCCGGCACACGCCGGAGCTGAGCTTCATGTTGGAGATGGGACAGTGGGCAACGCCGGTGCCGGTCTCCGCCAGACGGCGCAGTTCCTCCCCGTTGAAATGGATGCCGTGGGCGTACCAGACGTCCGGCCCGATCCAACCAAGGGATTCCATGTACTCCAAGGGCCGCATCCCGCACCGCTCCCGGACGAAGCGCTCCTCGTCCTTCGTCTCGCAGAGGTGGGTATGGAGCCGCACGCCCAGATCTCTGGCCAAAATTGCGGACTGCCGCAGCAGCTCCTCGGAAACGCTGAAGGGTGAACAGGGTGCCAGCGCCACCATCCGCATGGAGAACCGGGACGGATCATGGTAGGTCTCCACCGCACGCTGACAATCCCGCAGGATCTCGTCCACGGTCTGCACAACGCTGTCCGGCGGCAGGCCGCCGTCCTTCTTGCTCAGGTCCATGCTGCCACGGGAGGCGTACATCCGGATGCCCAGATCCTCCGCGGCGGCGAACTGTGCGTCCAGCAGCCCCTCCGCCTGCCCCTGCGGGAAAACGTAGTGGTGGTCGAAGCAGGTGGTGCAGCCGTTTTTCATCAGCTCTCCCATGCCGGTGACGGAGCTGTGGTAGATCACCTGACTGTCCAGATTCTTCCAGATCTCGTACAGGGCCTTCAGCCAGTCGAACAGCTCCAGATTCTGTACCTGAGGCAGATTGCGGCTGAAGGTCTGGTACAGGTGGTGATGGGTGTTGATGAGGCCGGGATAGACGATGCACCCGGCGGCGTCGATGACCTCCTCCGCCTGCTGTTCCTCCGGGCCGATGTAGGTGATAACGCCGTCCTCCATCAGTAAATTGCTGTCGGTGTACACGGTGTCGCTGGGGTCGCAGGTGACGATGTGGGATGCGTTTTTCATCAGTAAGCGTGCCATGGATATTCCTCCGTTCCGGGTTGTCCCCTTCCCTGTTGTCCCTTCGGATCTGCTTCATTTTTTTGTTCAATCGTTTAAAATGTGCAGAAACTCGAAATAAATAAAAATAATTGCCGTTAAAACTGGTTGCTTTTGTGCTTTGAATGTGCTGTAGTCAACAACCCACGGCCAAAAGGCCATGGGCTTGTAACTGCCCAGTCGTAGTAACGGATAGCTCCTCCGACCTTTAACCCCAAGAGACATTGCTGTCTCAAGTGGCGTTACATCGTAGGGTGGTTGACAGCACCCTTTGCGG
>OLGI01000417.1_pt1 | contig 44158 bp, 52 predicted proteins | sample 1605221 | NCBI WGS metagenome assembly OLGI01 (sample SAMEA3888915, study PRJEB22519) | human gut metagenome | biome: human gut; feature: human-associated habitat; material: faeces | place: Denmark | collected 2010 | reverse complement strand
GTTGCGGCGGCAGGACTGATGACAATCCCACCTCCACCGGATAAGATTTTAGATGCCCAATATCATAACCAACACATTAATAATATGATATACCTTATTATATATAGGGGAGAAAAGAACTAAAAAAAATCAGTAAGTACTAATTTTCGTTTGAATTTAGTCCTTTTTTTCCTTATTTTCGAGAAGTTTTATATAATTCTCCAATGTATTGATGCGTTTATCCTTTTCCTGGATTAACTCTTTGAGATACTGGGTCTCCATTTTACTATTGTTAATTCTAACATTCGAGAGAACATTATTAGAACCAATGACTTCTCCCGTCTTTTTCGTGGCCCACTCGGGAGTGGTAAAGAAGTCATCCATCGAGCACTTGAGTACATCACGCATACGCTCAAGGGTATTGCAAGTGACACTCGTTGCCGTTTCAACATGATACAAGCCAGTTGATTTTCCCTGAAAAACCTGTTCTTCGAACTGTTTCTTAGTTAAACCGGCTTCCGCTATTAACTTTCTGAGTACCTGACCGTTATACATAACAACACAATTTAATTAATAATATTTAACTAATATCTATTAGCATTTTTACTAAAAGATATTAGTGTTTTCTAATTTTTATTCGTAACTTTGCAACAAAGTTAATAATAATATTTGAAATATGAAAGAAAATATGCAAAAAAGTGATGAAAAAAATTCATTGCGCGACTGGTACAACGAGATTCCTCGTAACAAGCGCAACAAGTTCATTTTGGCTCTGCAGCTGAAATTCGGCATGTCGGCATCAGGCATCTACGACAAGATCAAGAAGAACAACTGGTTGCCATACCAGCGTGAAATGGTAGATGAGGTTATCAACGAGGGTAAATGGGAGAAGTAAATGGGAAAGATGACTATCAAGTGCAACAGCGAACAGCTGAAGTACATCCAGAAGGACTTCGAGGACGCTAGCGTTCCGGTCGATATGTCGTACGGACCTTTCCATAAAGGCAAATCTGAGGTTAATCTTTTCTACGATGACGCTGAAGACGGAATTGTAGAAGGAATTGTTAAATATAGAATGAGAAACAATGAAAAGAAAGGTTAAAACTATGTCTATAGAGGATGCCATCAAGGAAAAATTCCCTGATGCTACTATATATGAAGTTAGAAACGACCGTTTTGGCAAATGTATATTAGGTGTAGTTCCCACCAAAGATGGGAAAGATCATATTGTCGAATGGGATAAAAGCGGGACTGCTTCCGAATGTGAGGTAGGCGGTAGAGACTTCCGGGAAATCAGATGGAACGAAGAGGAGCAGCGACCAGAATACATCCACACCAAGCTACTTCTCCACGACGATAGATTTAACGTACAAGTAGATGCCTCCAAGTAAATGTCTAAGCTGCCCAATAGGGGTGAACTGTATCAACGGAAGATACTGCCCCCTATTTCGCAGATATATAGAGCATAGCTCTGAACCACTCGGATGTACACCTGAAAAAATAAACGAATATGAAAGCAATAATGACACTGGAATCAGGGTATAAGGCTATCATAGATTTCCTTACCCCCCCACTACGTAAAAGATTCGAGACACAAGCGGAATTCGAAATCCGCATTCTCTCAGAAATCAACCGATCTCAGCCAAATGCTGTCAACAAAGCCGTAAAGCTACATATCCTAAGGCATTAAGGCTATCGGCAGCAAGTATTTTGTTTTGAGCCTGCAAACATTTATCTTTGCAGGCAGTTTTTAAAGGAAAAGAAATATGATCAAAGCAGAACAGATTTACCAGGCAACCGATGACGGACTGGACATAATCATCGCATTATACCCGGACGCTAAAGAATGCGTGCAGAAATACTGCACAGGAACGCCCAAGAAGCACTTTGCCATCCGAAAGGAGAATACCCCATCGTGTTCCCTGAAGAAGTACAAGGAATGCTGGAGAGTAACAGACTTTGGAGGCGAAGGAAATGCAGAATCTCCTATCGATCTCTATATGAAGGAGAAGAATATCGACCGTTTCCCTGATGCCATCCTTCGCCTGGCAGCAGAGTATAACGTTACCGATGAGCTCAAGAAGGATGTAAACAAGCCTACTTTTGCAGAACGTGATGCCACCATCGATGAGAAAGATGGTACCCGCATCTTTGAACTCAATGATAAATTCACGGAAGATGAACTGAAGGTTCTTGGTCCAAACGTGAAGCAGGAACATGTGGATGCCCTCAACTGGCATTCAGCCAAATGGATTGGATATGTCAAAGACCGCAAGGTCAAGATCAAATACAGCAATGAGCACTACCCTATCTTCATGCGTGAGTGCCTGGTTTCTCCAGCTGAAGGAGAGAAACCGGAAGTAAAATTCTACAAGATATACGAACCACTCAACTTCAGCAAACAGTGGAGATTCTCATATACTCCTGATGGTGTCAAGCCTAAGAAGTACATCAATGGTCTGGCTGAGCTCAAGAAAGCATACCATGAGTTCAACGCCAAGGAGATGGCTGAATTCAACAAGACCAACGTCGATGAATCGAAGGTCTATAAAGAGCAGAAACTTCCTGAAGCATTCATCTGCAGCGGAGAACGAGACAGCCTCTGCTGCAAGTCTCTCGGTTACCACCCTCTATGGTTCAACTCTGAGACCTACAAGCTCAGCGAGGAGGAATACAGAGAAATCATGAAGTATGTGGAAGTGCTCTATAATATACCGGACATCGACGAGACCGGCATCTCCAAGGGAACGGAACTTGCCCTGCGCTACATTGACATACATACCATCTGGCTGCCACAATGGCTCAGGACCTACCACGACAACCGAGGAAAAGGCCGCAAGGATCTCCGTGACTGGATGGAGCTGCGCAATACCCGCAAGGACTTCCGCAATCTGATGACGCTGGCCATGCCTGCCCGTTTCTGGGTGAGCAAGCTCAACAAGAAGTCCAACACCTGGGACCACTATATCGATACAGCGTGCCTCTACAATTTCCTTCGCCTTAACGGTTTCTACACGCTCCACGACGAGAACTCCACCATCACGAAGTATGTAAGAATCACCGGTAACATCGTGAAGCTCATCACCACAAGAGATATCCGTGAGTTCTGCCGACAATGGGTCATCGACAGAGCAGAAAAGCGAGATATTCTCAACCTGGTATTGAATACCCCGAAGCTCTCCAGCGCTGCGCTCGATTCACTCCAGGAAATAACGCTTGACTTCACCAATTACACCAATCACTCCCAGCTGTTCTTCTTCCCTCGTGTCAGCATAGAGGTAACCAAGGATGGCCTGATTGAGTATCAGCGTGAAGGAAGCTCGCTCAAGAACTACGTATGGCAGGAGAACGTCATCGATCATAACTTCAAGAAGCTCGATGATATGTTCACCATCACGCGTACCATCGATGAGGATGGCAGACCGAAGTTTGATATCGAGGTCAAGAACGTGAGTTCTCACTTCTTTGGCTATCTGATCAACGCCTCACGCACCTACTGGCGCAAGGAACTGGAATACAACTTCGAGGAGAGAAGCGTTGATGAAAAAGAAGCATATCATAAGGCTCACCTATTCGATATCGCAGGTGAAGGCCTGACCGATGTCGAGATTGCCGAACAGAAACAGAACCTCATCAACAAGATATTCACATTCGGGTATATGCTTCATCATTACAAGTCTCCCTCACGAGCATGGGCGCCTATGGCCATGGACAACAAAATCGGTGAAGACAACGAATGCAACGGCCGTTCGGGTAAGAGTTTCTTCTTCAAGACACTCTCTTTGCTGATGAAGACCGTTAAGCTGTCCGGTAGAAACCCGAAACTGATGGACAACCCTCATGTCTTCGACCAGGTAACCCAGCACACCCAGATGCTGCTGCTCGATGACTGTGACCGGTATCTCAACACAGGACTCTTCTATGATAATATTACTTCAGATATGACTGTAAACCCAAAGAACAACCAGAGCTTCACTATACCTTTCGAGGATAGCCCGAAAATTGCCTTCACTACTAATTATGTGCCGGCAGATTTCGATCCGTCTTCAGAGGCGAGATTGCTGTATATGGTGTTCTCAGACTATTATCATCAGCGCACGGAGGATAATGACTACCAGGAGACCAGAAGCATCAGAGATGACTTCGACAAGGATCTGTTTTCCAAGACCTATTCTGAGGCCGAATGGAACGCAGATATCAACTTCTTCCTGCAATGCTGCCGCTTCTACATATCTCTCGTGGGAGAACCCGTAAAGATACTGCCACCTATGGAGAATATCGTTAAGCGCAAGTTTAAAGCTGATATGGGTGTAAACTTCGAGGATTGGGCCAGTTCTTATTTCTCTGAGGAGAGTGGAAGACTCGACGAGTTTGTCGTAAGAGAAAAGGCATTTACAGACTTCAAACAGTTCTCTGGCCTTAACAAAGCAACGACACAGAGCTTTACCAAGAAGCTGAAGGCATTTGTGGAGCTATGCCCATACATTGAAGCCCTGAACCCGGATGACCTCTGTAACAGCCAGCATCGCATTATCAGAAGAGATCCAGCGCATCCTGATGGAAGCCCGGTTGAGATGATTTATCTCAGAAGCAAGAAGAGTGATTCTCCAAAAGAAGAAACTCAAGCAAAAAAGGGTGATTATCAATCGACAATCGACTGGAGCAAGATAGATACTAATAGTAACGAAGCTTTCTAATCCCTACATATATAATAGGGTATATAGCCCCAAGTTATAGTGCAAAGGTACAAAAAATATCTGAATTATGCAAATATTTTCGGCAAAATTTTCAAGCGAAATTCGCTGATTTTTATATTTCTTTTCTCATGTTACGAGGGAGTGATGAGCATCTGTTCATCGCTCCCTTTTTCGTCTTCACCAGGTATGGCCAGCTCTGCCCGACAGGCTCATTTTAGCCCTTTTCCCCCGCCTACCGCTGTTTTCCCCACTCCCCTTTCTTATTTATTATACAAATCTTTTGTAACTCTGTAACAGAATGTTGGTGAAAGAATATAAATAACTAAAAAAGAGCGAGTTAACCAAAACCCGAGCCGTTACAAAGTTGCGTTACATCTCAGTTACAAAGTTTTTGAAGTTTGTAACGAACTGTTTTTGTAACAGCGCCCCACCTTCTCATATAGGTTATGTTACAACTTTGTTTTGGCTCACTTTTTTGTATCGAAAAAATGTATCAAAAGAATAGCACTGATTATCAGTAAGTTACAAAGCCGTAGTTACACGATACAAAAATACAAACTTTTCGGACGAAATTACATCACATCAAATTTACTAAGAAATATTAGCTTTTTACCAATAATTATTAGTTATCTCAATTTTTATTTGTATCTTTGCCGAAAAATGGCATATGAATAGAGTAGTTTACATCAAGGTGCCTGCTCATATCAGGCAATGGGCATACCATAGTTATGGAAATCCAATTATTTTCCCTATCATCGGCAACGAGGTTGCCGTCATACGTCGGTTCACAAGTAAACCGCCTCAGGCTAGACTGTCGCCTGTAGAACAGGAGAACCAGGAAGAGATGGAGAAGGCGGATGCCGCCTCACTGCACCAGAGCGTGACGAATACCTTCAAAGATGAGGAGTACGAACAGAGCCGATGGCTCATTCACCCTAATGAGTATATCGCCATCTCGCTTCCGGAATCCAAGGCAAAGCCAAAACGTGAGTACAACTACCTGGGCCCACGTGCCAGAAGAGCCGTGAAGGAGATGATTACCGACCTTTTCAAGATAGACCTCTGGGCATCCCTGAAGGACATCGCTGACCGCTCATGCAAGCTTTCATCACTCATTTCAGCCTGGTGCGAGCAACATGGCATTGGCATTGATTATGAGGATACCGTGCGCCAATGCTTCTACAGAATGCGCGATCAGCACGCAAAAAAGGGCGTAAATTTAAACTCTACAACAAGATTTAATAAAGATTAATACATTTTTTTCCGTTTCGGCGAACAACTCCGAACAGAATAGAAATATTCGAAATAACCAAACAACTTAGAAATATGGCATACATCAAAAACATCATCAAGATTGAGATGACAGAGGCAGAAAACCTCAAAAGTGTCGTCTTCCCTGTGGATCAGAGATGCATTGTACCGTCGGCTGCCAACTTCCGGTCAATTCAATGCAAAGTTCCGTCAAGTTGTGAGATTTCCGACAAAGTAGAGTCAAAAGTCCGCATTTTCACCTCCAAGCTCACCTTCAAGTCGTGCGAGCAGATAGATCCGAACTACCGACCTCTAGCCTTCAGAATCACCACGGCAGATGGCATCCGCTACCTTATGGGCTGCGACCGCCGACCATATCCGGTACTCACCCGTACCGAAGACCTGCCAAGTTCACATACGGAATCATCCCTGATTACCTATACAGCGACTTGGACAGACGTCATCAGACCGCTCCAAATCATAGAATAAGTTTTTTTATTTCTTCTCCTTATTATATAACTTTGCGGCAATCAAATTCGCTAAGTTGTATGAAATATCAAATATCTATCACCGGTTATATAGGGTCGTGGACCAAGTTTATGGTCCGCGATATCCTTAATAACAACAAAGGCAAGCACGTCGATGTAGCCATCGATTCGCCGGGCGGCGCGGTTTCCGCAGGTCTCGCCATCTGTCAGATGTTCAAGGACCATGGCGATGTGACGGTTGACTTTCAGGCGGGCTTCTCTGCATCTGCCGCCACCATCTGTGCGATGGGCGCCAAGAAGATCCGAATGAACAAATACAGTTTGCTCCTGGTTCATAAGTGTTCCACGGAGCAGTTTGTATGGAGCGCCCTCAATGAGGAAGAAATCGGTTCCCTCATCGAGCAGCTGCAGAAGCAGCAGGAAGACCAGCAGAAGATAGACAATATCATTGCCAATGTTTACTGCGATCGCTCGGGAAAGAAGCACGAGGATATCATCAAGGTGATGTCTGAAGCCAAATGGCATACCGTGGATGAGTGCATCGATCTCGGTTTAGTCGATGAGTCGATGGATGGCAAGCCAGTTGAAATCACAGAGTCAACACAGAACTTCATCAAGTACAACGATCTTCCAGCACTGCCGGAGGTCGTCAATTCCTGGTATGAGAAGAAGCCGGGCTTCCTGGGACGAATCTTCGGAAAGGAAAACTCACACAAAAATGTTTTAGATATGATTAAGAAATGGACTCACATCAACAATGTTCTCAACGTAGAGGGCATTGAGGCAGAGGAATCAGCCAAGGACTGCACCATCTCCCAGGAGCAGATGCAGAAACTGGAGGATAAGATTGCTGCCGACTCCAGCTCGATCAAGACCAAGAACGAGGAACTCGATAAGGTCAAGAACGAGAAGAAGGAACTGGAGGATAAGGTCAAGAACCTGGAGAAGGATAAGAAAGACCTTGAAGAGAAAGTAAAGGATCTGGAGAAAGAACCGGGTGGCGAAACCCACACTGCCGTAGATGACAACAAGGCTCAGGACTTCTGCTCAGATCTAGTATCGGACGTTTTAATTGATTTTGCATAATATGGCAGAGAATGATAAATTTGTTGCACCTGTTGACGTAAAGGAACAGCTGCAAAAGACGGCAAAGATCTACCGTAATAAGTTAATCACCATGCCTACCAGAGGTCTGAAGAAGTCACTCAGCTACATGACTCTTCGCCCAGGCATCCGTGTATCAGAGACCGTAGGCGAACTTACAGGCGGTGCTGAGCTCGGTCCATACGATGAGAACCGCGTAGCTGACGGCAACGTCAAGATTGCACCTCGTACCCTGGAGGTGTTCTTTGGCAATGTCGATATCAAGTTCTCACCTAACTCAGTTTATTCCACCATCTGGGGCGCCAACGTCACTAATGGCGATGCCCTGAAGAATGTGCCTATCACGCTGCAGGTTCTTCAGCTCCTCGCCCTGAAGCTCGGCAAGAACCTCGACAAGGTTCTGTTCAAGGCAGTACGCAACCCTACAGGAACAGGTTCTGTTGACCTCTTCAATGGTTTTGATACCATTGCCAAGACTGAACTGGATGCCGGCAAGCTTTCAGCCAAACTCGGAAACCTCATCAAGGTTGCAGATATCCTGGGCGACAACAAGACCATCAACGATGACAACGCCGTAGATTTCGCACAGGGCATCTGCGAGTTTGCCGATGAAGAGCTGATGGCAGAGAATAAGGTTTACCTTTACGTTCCTCAGTCATTCGTCAACCTCTACAACCGTGCCTTCCTCAAGAAGTTTGGTGCTGCTCCTTACAACAAGGATTACAACCACCTCACCGTAGAAGGATTCGGCAACGTTGAGTTCGCTGTCCTTTCCAACAAGAAGGATGCTCCTTTCTTTGAGCTTACTACCAAGAGCAACATGCTGGTGGGCGTCAACGAGATCAACAACAACGATGCTGAGCAGATTAAGGTCGAGAAGTATCACCCATGGAAACTCGACTTTATTGCTACCAAGTTCTTCGGTACCCAGTTTGAGAGCATCAACAAGGAGCGAGCCCTGTTCATCACCGATGATGGTACCAAGCCACTCATCCAGAAGGCAGCCACATCATCTGCCAGCCAGACTGGCGGCAAACAGAGTGGCAAGGACGATACCGCTGACAGAAACGTCTAATGTTTCACCTTATATAATATAGGAGATTAAAAAATGGCATGTACTAACAAAGATTTATATAAATCAGTGCGCAAATGTCCGGGTACGATTATTCGTCCCGGCATTAAGCCGAAGTTCCTGGCCATCCCGCTTTCGCAGATTCTTGCATGGCCAAAGCTTCCAGATCCTGGCGATACCACCAAGGGACTGGAGGAACTCGCCACCTATAAGGGTGACTTCACTCTTGCCGCTGATGCCAAGTGGCACGCAGTTGACCTCGTAGCACTCAAGTCTTCCATCACCACGGAGACTCAGGGCGAAGCTCCATCAGCTACCTTCCTCAACAAGGCAGAGTATATCATCGGCGGCACTGATGCCGATATTACCGGTTTCGGCCGTATGGCGATCAATGACGAACTGGTCTATGCCCAGCAGGATCCTAATGGCCGCTTCCGCATTCTCGGTAACGAGATGTTCCCGGTGAAGACCACATTTGCCCAGAACAGCGGCGCCGGAGCTACCGACTCAAAAACCTCAACTCTCGGCGTAGAGGCCACCGATTTCTGCCCTGCTCCATACTATGATGGCAAGCTTGAGACAGATGAAGGTGATATTAAGGGCAGCGATGGCTCTGCTTGGGAAGCAACCGGTCACGCGTAAGATTTGCCCAAATTTACATAACTACACATACTGATTTGCTTAGGTGGCTCTCGCTTCGTGCCTGAGCCGCCTTTGTTTGTTTTCACCTTATTATATTGAATATGGATCATCAATTTACCAGACAGATGCAGGAGTGGCTCAACTCCAAGCACGAATCGGATGCTGAAATCATCAAGGGAGCAGATATGCTCTTCCGTCTCAACCGAAACCGGTTCTATCATGTCCGAGCAACCCGACAGCCACAGGCATACCGCACCAACATAGAGTATGAACTGAATAAGTTCCTCAAGATCCGTCTCGACAACATGACCATCGAGGAGGTCAGGAAGATGAACGATATCGTGATACCTGAAGCCCAGGCTATTATTGCCGAAGGAGAAGCGGAGAAAATCGGAGAAAATGAGAGAATATCAGAGAATAACGGAGAAAATCAGGGAAAATCGGAGAAAAACGGCGATTCCATCGAGGAAAATGCCTCTACCGATGATACAGAACTCCCGTCCTCGGATAGCGATGGAGTGGCTATTGTCCGTAAGGGCAAGCGCAAGGATCACGATTTCCTGCCCAAGGAAGTAGCCGACCTCTGGGATATCAACGCCAAGCGATACAAGGAAATCAAATCTACCTTCGAGACGCTCAAGGCGATGGAAGACAAGGAACCATGCGACCGATACGAGCATCTGAAGATTCTTTCGGATCTCGACAAGAAGTATCGTGCCGATATGCTCACCTACGACTCATACCAGGTAACTCGTGCCGACCGTGACCGGGTAGCTAAAGCCAGACTCGCCGAAAATGCCAGCCAGGATTAAAGTTGCCGATATACTCAAGCCCATCGATGAGGTGAAGACACAGGCATACTTCGGACGGCACCTGCACACACTCGGACTCATCAAGTGGATCCTTTCACAGATTGGTCCTGCTGATGTGTGGGTGTCTTCCTACTCCACCTCCGAGGAGTTCCTCAGAGGTTTCCGCCTGATGCGGGATTCGGGCAGCATCTCGTCGGCAAAGATGCTGCTGGATGTGAAGGCAAGCAAGAAGACCGTACACCTGTGGCGGCTTATGTCGGCATGCTTCGATGATGTCTATCTGGGCGAAAACCATTCCAAGGTGACGCTTTTCCGGAATGATCAGTATGTTGTTTCGGTCGTCACGTCCCAAAACCAGACATACGGCAGCCGTGACGAGAGTACCATCATCACCACGGAACCACAGGTCTTTGCCGACCTGTTCAATGGATATACCAGTCATTGTGACAATCAAAGCTTAAGAATCAATGGAAATTACTCAGGAGTTACTCAATAAAGTGCAAGAGCTGGCAGAGAACCTGACTCCGATCTCGGAGATGTCCGTCCTTTTGGATATTAAGGAGGATGTTCTGCGTGAAGAGATTCTCGACCCTGCATCAGAGCTCCGGCGCGTCTATTATCTGGGCATGGCAAAAGTCAGGCAGCAGATTCGCAGGAATGAGCTGGAGCTGGCTGCAGCCGGCTCACCTCAAGCCGTACAGCGCACACATGAATATCTGAATAAAATGATAGAGGAGATCAAGATATGAGAGAACCAGCCAACATCGATGCCATCATCGACCTGATGGACCGCACACCCGAAGAGATGGATGCACAGAATGTTCCCGCACCCGTGCGTGACCGCATTCTGCGCATCCGGGCTCTTTATGCCTGGTGGCTCATCAATCCACGCAAGACAGACCAGGAACTTGTCTTCAAGGATATGCAGGACTACAAGGTGCAGCGCATGATGGCTTATAATGACCTGCACCTCATCAAGCTCATACTGGGCAACCTGCAGAAGGTTTCCAAGGACTTTGCCCGGTACCGTTTCGACCAGATGATTCAGCGCACCTACGAGAAAGCAGACAATATGGGCGATGCCAGAGCCATGGCTGCAGCTGCCGCCGCATACGGCAAATATCACCTGCTCGACAAAGAAGATCCTGTCGACAACGGCTATGACCAGATACAGCCTCAGGTCTTCATACCTACTTCAGACCCTCGCCATCTCGGTCTCAAGCGCATACCTAACGTGATGGGCACCATCAAGAAGCTCATCAGGAAATACACCGACAACTCCATGGATCTCATCAGAATAGAGAGCGAGGATTATGACGAGCAGCTCCTGGAATATACACCAACAGAAGAAGTCAAGGAAGAGGAGAATTCATTATGATAGAGCAATATTTCAATCCGGCACAGCAGGAAGTAAACCTCATCAATGCCCGCGACTCTGTGGTCGTGGGCGGTCGTGGTATCGGAAAGAGTATCCTGCATGCCACCTTCAACCTGCGCAACATGCAGCGTATGCCCGGAAGCGACGGAGGTTTCGTATCAGCCAACACCAAGCGATGTCTCACCAATACGCTTCCTTCCATGCTCCAGCACTGGGAGCGATGGGGATTCCACCGGGGCAAGCATTATCTCATCGGCATCAAGCCACCCAAGAAGCTGGGATGGCCGGAACCGGTAATCCCGCCTTCCAACTGGGAGAACACCATCTCTTTCTATAACGGGTCCATCGGTACCATCATCTCGCAGGACCGAAAGGGAACCTCCAACTCCCTCTCGCTCGACTACCTGGATATCGACGAGGCGAAGTTCATCAACTTCGAGCAGCTGAAGGATGAAACCTTCCCTGCCAATCGTGGTAACGTGAATCTTTTCGGGCAGCACTACTACCATCATGGCATGCTCATCACCTCGGATATGCCCGTTACCAAGAAGGGTTCCTGGTTCCTCAACTACAAGAAGGACTGTGACCAGCAGCTCATCGACGCCATCTCTTCGCTCGTGGTGGAGGAATATGATATCCGCAACCGCATCAAGACCTCAGGGCACATCAGCCTCTATGCCAAGCGCAGACTCAAGGAGATCGGGCTGCACCTGGCACAGCTGCGCTCCAAGGCTCTCTTCTATAAAGAGTATTCTTCGGTATATAACATCGAGGTGCTGGGCATGGATTTCATCAAACAGATGAAGCGAGATCTGCCAGCCCTCACCTTCCAGACCTCCATCATGTGCAAGCGCCCTTCCATCTCGCTCGACGGTTTCTACTCCAATCTCCGGGATGTGAACCTATATACGGCGCCTAACCTCGCCTATCTGGACGGGCTGGAGTATGATATCGACAAGCTTCAGCATGTGGATTCACGCATGGATGATGACGTGGATCCCGACCGCCCGCTGTGCATCGCCTTCGATGCCAACGCCCTGATCAACTGGATAGCCGTGGGACAGGACAACCTGCGGGGTGAAGCCCGCTGCCTGAAGAGTATCTTCGTGAAGTATGAGGAGAAGCTGCCTGCCCTGCTCGATAAGTTCATGCAGTATTACGAGTATCACCGCTGCAAGGAGGTGAACTTCTACTACGACTCCACCTTCGTGGGCAACAACTACGCCCTGATGAATGATGACTTCCACACCTTCATCACCAACTACCTCACAGACCATGGCTGGTATGTGAACGATGTGTATCTGGGCAACCCGATGGGACATCTTGAGAAGATGCTGCTCCTCAACCGTATGTTTGTGGGAAGAGCTGAGCACAGGATAATGATCAATAGCGAGAACAATGAAGACCTGCTCATCTCCATCCGTCTGGCAGGAGTGTATAACGGCAAGAAGGATAAGCGTGGAGAGAAGCTGGCTGAGACCGAAGAGGATAAGCTGGAGGCCCGCACCGATGGTTCTGATGCCTTCGATACGCTGATGATTGGTATAGAGAAGTTCCCGCAGTCTGATGGGTACATCGCTACTGGTTCTATGCTGTAACAAATAAGCTCTCATAAAAATTGTTCTAATGCAAATCTGGTGGTGGCATTCTTGCCCGACCGCCGTTGAGGGGAGTGCGCTGCGAAGCGTGCTCCCTTTTCTTTTCCTTTTACCTTCTTACAAATTCTTTAACGGTCGTTTACATATTCCGCCCGTTTCAAGGAGGCAGGAAGCGCCCTCGGGCGTAGGGCAGTGGGGGGTCCTTTCGGCGACAAAGGGGAATTATTTTCCCTTTGAATCCCTAAAACCCCGATAAAATCGAGGTTTTCCAACCTTTGGGTGTGGAAAACCTGTCGTAAAACGACACATTCGGCATCTTCAACTTCGAGGTCGAAGCCTGCCAAATGTTGCGATTTCATCGGTCTAAGGTATGTTTTCCGTTCCAAAGACCGCAAAACATTGTTTTTTCATAGCGCAAAATCCTTATCTCCCAGTATTGTATATTTTAGTTAAAATTTGCGCATTTGCAGTTATCTGAAATTAGCGTGTTCTAATCTTTATAACAAACTTTATAGCAAAGTTTATAGTTAAAATCGCAATAAAACTTGCCAATCTCAGAAAAAAGATGTATTTTTGCACCGTGTTAATCATTAACACAATGCAAATTTCAACTAAATAAAAACAATATCGTATGAACATGAACGCTTTATCCGTGGCCAACTACTTCATAGAACTGGCACATAAAGAAGGCAGACACATCACCCAGCTGGGACTGATGAAACGAGTCTATATCGCTCATGGCTTCTCGCTCGCACTCAACTATCAGTCGCTGCTCGACCCAAGGTTTGATAAAGTGGAAGCTTGGCGATACGGTCCTGTCATACCTTCTGTCTATCACTCATTCAAGCAATACAAGGCTTCCCCTATCACGGAAAAAACCGTGGTGATGGAATGGGATGAAAAGAAGAACCAGCCTATTTTCAAAACTCCGGAACTAAAGGATAATGATGCCAAGACCATCGTTGAAATGGTGTGGAAACGCTATCACAGCTATTCAGACTCAGAGATGGTGGAACTCACTCACCGAAAGGGCACGCCTTGGGATGTATGCTATATCGAAGGCGAGAACCGTGAGATTCCAGACGAACTGACAGCGGCATTTTATCAGAAAATCGTGGACGTAGCAATCAAGATGCATGAAAAGAGAAGTGGTAAACCTGTTATCTGCTGATAACAAGCAAATAGATGAAGCCGAAGAGAAACATGTACACCTGGGCAGCGATAACCCAGATGTACAGATAGAATACCAGCGGACTGTCATAGAAAAACTGAAGGAGGAGATTCAGGGACTCAAGCAAGACAGGGAACAGCGCAAGGTGTTCAGCTACTCTATTTTCGGATTTATGTGTGTATATATGACTATTGCCATGGTCATCGTCTTCCTTAGCGGTCTTGGCGTGATGTCATTATCAGATAATGTCCTGATAACGCTCCTCACTACGACTCTGGCAGACGTGATAGGTGTTTTCATCTTCGTGGCAAAATACCTTTTCCATAGCAAAAGCTAGAGTGAATAACCATAGCCCAAGGCGTTCCAAGATGCAGCCGTAGAACTGTACAAGGCTCAAAATAACGCCCGCAATAAATACTAAACAGGATAATAATAATAAGGAATAAGAAGAGAAGCTGCTATAATCCCAAGGATAATAGCGGCTTTTTTTTGCACGCTTGTAGTACGTCCACAAGCTAGGACAAACAACATATTAAGTACGCTCGACGTGATAAAATATATCAGGTAAAACGTACAGCCAAATGCCAATATGTTTCTGAAGATGTCCATATATACAGTTTTATTTTCGCTGCAAAATTAGTGATTTTTGCTGAATTGGCAATGATTTAGTATGTTAAATTATTGCCTAATTCCATTTTATTGACGTTTTTATGCTTTAATTGTTAAATCTTGCTTAATAATACGTTTTTTCGTAGTAAATATTTGGATAATACGAATATTTGTAGTATCTTTGCATCGTCTAAAAAAAAAGTGCATATGAATTTAAAGTACGAATTAAACGAAAAAGAAGCGGAACTGATAGAGGCTATCAGGAATTACAGGCTATCTTACCCAGATGGTTATCCGCAATTATTATGGTATGCCCAGCAGCTTTTTGATGACTTGGTTGACATGCCAGAGTAACTAACAAAAAGCCCTCCCTTCGGGGAGGGCATTAAAAGCAACGGAATTATGGAAATTGTAGCAAAAACAAACCAGGTTAAGGACAGTGCCGTAAAGCAGCGCATTCAGGATATCCAGTTATTGGTATCATGGCGCGAGATAGCACGCACTTATTTTGGAAAATCGTCGTCATGGCTCTACCACAAGCTTGATGGTATCGATGGTAATGGTGGTGTAGGTGGTTTCACCGAAGAGGAAAAAGTAATGCTCCGTGGAGCACTATGCGAGGTTTCAAATCGCATTCGTGCCGCTGCGGATAGAATCTAAGAAAAAAATGAGGCTAGGGGCTAAGCACTCCCCTATAAGACAAAAGACACCATAGCCTTGTGGTGCTAATCATGCGATTAGGCATGGTTAAAATTCAATTAACTAAATAAATATATAGAAGCAACAAAAATTAATACCCTCGGTACTTTCCGCACCGGGGGTATTTTTTGTATCCAAATGTTAAAATTGAACTAAGCATAACATTTTTATTATGTAATATTTGCGTATATCAAAATTATTATGTACCTTTGCAATCGAGTTAAGGAACATGTTTAATCAATTAAATTTTTAAGCTATGCAAGAAGATTTAGAAAAGGAAATCGAGAGAAAGAAAAAGGAAATCGAAGACTTTCTCCGAATCGTAAAATTCACTGGTCTTTCGCAGAAGGAAATAGAAAAGAGACTTGATTATCTCTTGGACGACCTTTCAAGACTGATGAAGAAAAGAAAGTAAAATTCAACTTCCCCTCCTTCGGGAGGGGATTACAAAATATATATTGATATGGAAGATATTAAAATCTTATTGGAGGAATACAAGTCTCTTGCTGGTAATACCGATGCAAAGAGCGAAGAGCGAAAAAACGAAATTATCGCTAAGTTGGAGGCTATGGATAAGGGTGCCGTGGCCGAAGTGGCAAAACCATTTGTGGAGGAGAATGTAACTCGCCTGGAGGGCGAAGTGAAAGCTCTCCGCAGCCAGATAGATGCAGAGGATTACAAGCTGCTCCCTATCTCCTATATTGCCAAGAACTATTTCAACAAGAGTGCATCATGGCTTTTGCAGCGTCTCAACGGATATCAGGTACGTGGAAAGGTCTATACGCTCAACCAGGAGCAGAAAGGCATCTTTAACCAGGCGGTCAAGGAAATAAGCAATCGCATCAGCGCATTGCAGTTAGCATAGCTAACATGTTCAATAACTCAACTCAGTCCCCGGCACGATTCCGTGCCGGGGACATTTAGCAAACTAACTGTTATGATATATTCAAAAAGACAGATAAAACTGGCAGAAGCCATCATTGAAAAACTGATGAACAATGAAACTTCTATGCCTAAAGACGCTATTATGGGATTTGCGGATAATATGGCAAATGACTGGACACTTGAAAACGATGTTCTCTATATGCTCGAAGAAGATGAACTCATCACATATACAGGAAACATCGGATGGCGAATGCAGCTTACCAACAAAGGATGCAAAGCCGCAAAAATGGGTTTATCGCAATACCTAAAGCATCAAGACTTAATGGACAGACTCAATGAGTACAAGCTATACATCAACATAGTTTGTACCTTCATTACCATCGTGTCCATGATTATAACAATAGCCCTTACAGTTGTTAACGCAGTAAAACCGTAACCATACATGCCACGGAAACAATGGCACATATTATGTTGACCAGCATCAGGGCTATATTCAAAGCGAGATCTTTTTCTTCCATACCTTATAATATATTATTCTATTAAAATGAAAAACGATGCAAATATAAGGAATTTTATTGAGATTTCGGGGAATATGCACGGAAAATCGAGGAAAATGCGGGGAAAATCGGGGAATTTCCGAGGAATCCATTCCTCGAAGTGGAAGAACCGAAGGGAGATCCTGCGGTCGTTTCCGGTCGTTTTCGGTCGTTTTCGCTCGTAATCCGCTCGTTTTTCCGGTCATTCCCGGTCATTTCTGGAGAAAAACATTCCTTCTTTCCGTTTTCTTTCCGTTTTTATTCCTTTTCATTCCGTTTCATTCCTTTTTCGTTCCTCAACCCCTTGTTTTATGCTCTAAAACATAAAAAAGTCATTTATTTCAAAATTTCTCGCTTTTTTTTTGGCGGTTCCAAATATTCTTCGTACTTTTGCCACCGTCTACAAGATGATAGTAATCTATCCGGCAGGGCGACCGTTTCGCCTATGGCTTCGTAGCCGCAGGCTTTTTTTATGCCCAAAAGTATCATTTTCCCGGCAACGGGAAAAAGGTGTACCGATATGGCGGCTGCATGAACCGTAAGATTTGATTTGTCCTCTCGGATAAGCCATCATCTTGTAGACAACGGGGAATGCAGCCGCCACCCTTTTCTCACGAAATCAAGTTGGCTGCTAATGTCTACAAGATGATGCAATATGCAGAATTCTATTTTATTAAGTGATGCGCAGGTGAGACCTGCAGGCATCAGCGTTGAGGAGGGTATCAATACCCTCAAGTGTGAAATCAAGAAACTCGCCAAGACCAAGAGTGAGACCTTCAGCTGTCTCTGCGAGGAGACCGTGACCTATGGAGAGGTTGTGCTCACCATGGTTGGTTTCGCAGCTGTAATGGCGATGGTCATGATTGGTGGTTTCATTTTCGGAGGGGAGGTAGCATGATGGTGAGCAGAATGACTACAGAGCTGTTTCATGCTCAGCTGGAGGAGAACATCGTGAGAGCTGCTGACGAGCGCAAGCGCCACCAGGCAGAGTTGCAGGCTATAAGCCGGAACTACGAGAGCTCGTTGGACAGTATTGAACGCATGGAGGATGAAGCAGGGGAAAGCTACCGCTGTGCCCGTAATGCTTTCGAGAAGGCCAAAAATGAATATCAGGAAGAACTCCGTAATTGTAGAAAGCTTCGCAATGAGGCAGGATTTCGCAGAGACAAGGCGAAGGTCGAGGAGACTAATCTTTGGACACTCAACAACAATACCATCCAGAGCGACCGCCACAAAATCTTTGAGAGATACCGAGAAGCGGGGGGGTACTTACGGGAGCAGAAGCGGAACTCCTGCACCCAGGCTGGACCAAAGACAAGAAAGGAGGAGTGAGTGATGAAGAAAAGTAGAAACCGCAGAAGACGCACAGCAAAGCTGACAACCAAGGACATCAGCAAGTGCAAGTACTTCATGAATATAGGCAAAAGTATGAACGCCCATAAGGTGGAACTCAAATTTCTGAGAGGCAACAAGACTATTGGTTCTGTTGCATTCATCGAGGATGCTCCACATAAGCAGACTGTTATCCGATGGCATGATCATCGCTACTTTGCTCTTCGATATGGAGCTAAAGAGGCTAAGCCACTCAATATGACTTTGGCCAAGTGGAAAACCATAAACAACGATTAGGCATGAACGAGAATAATTCAACCAACCTGCACATGACAGCAGACGTCTGGAATGCGCTAGTAGATATGATGAACGTTGACCAGCTGGACAACTTCATCGAGACTCTTGAGTTTGCTCAAGACAAGTTTATCTCAAACGAGGTAATAACCAATGCCGTGGATGATTTTGGCGGTGCCGGACAGGTTCTCCTGATGCTCAATGCATTCAAGCGCATGGAGAACCTCTTCAAGACCATCAACCAGGCTCTGAAGGCGAAAGGAGGTGTGGCATAATGAGAGAACGCAAACGTATCGTGGGATTCTCGCCTAATGGCAACTCCCCGGAGCCAGCCGTAGAGGAGAAGGAAACCAAGGAGAACTATACCCGCATGGCTCTGGACCAGTATCTGATAGACTACCAGCCGTATGATCCGGAAGACAACAACGAGGTTGACTTCAAGACCTCGAAGGAGATACAGAACGACATCAAGGATATGGTTATCGCTCCCGTCTCCACCATCACCGAATATATGGTGGAGCGAGGTTTCAAGATGGTTAAGATAGAAGGCGGAACGCTCGCCTGGCATCTGCAGTACGACCATCCCTTCTAGAAAAAATCAAGCTTTTGCTTTTCATTTTTAATAAACACTGGTAAGGCTAAGCGTAGCCTACACACCATACTGATAAAAATTAAATAAGCAGTACCCGGTCACCGTGAGGTGGCTGGGTATTTTTATATTCACCCTCCCTATCCTATCTTTGCACAAGTTTAATGAAACAAAGATATGATTACAGTTATCCATCAACCCAGCTCGCCGGTATTTACCAGCGCCCTCGACACCTTCTCGTTCAAGATAGGCGGCGAGAATGCCACCGTCGCCATCTCATGCGACGGTGAAGAACTGCTCAGCGAGACCTACTACCCTGTATCGGGCAACATCACCATCTACGACCTCGGTACCCTCATAGCCGATGCAGCCAGAAGAACCGTAGCTGCCACCTGCAAGATCAGCATCACGGAACATACGGGAGACAAGAATGTAGATACCTGGAGCAAGGAGTTCAGCGTATATTATGCCACCGTTGACGTGAACATGAGCTGCCAGGCATTCCTGGATTCATTCTTCCTCACCCTGCTCGACGGCACCAAGCTTACACAGCTGGGCCATCGGGAATACCTGCATGCAGCAGGCGAGGAGAGTAGCACGCCGGAGGTGGTTGCCAGCTACTACAACAGGGAATCGGGCAGCATAAGCACCGCAACCATCGATGCATCTGCCACCCCTACCCATACCGTGAACGGCATCACCACCTTTGATGTTTCGCCCGACAGATACTACGATGAAACCAAGGGCAGCCTCTTCGCCTATACCGTGACCGTGGGCAGGCGAGTGCAGGAGTACCAGATAGACCATACCCGGGCTATTGCCGACCCGGTGCTGCTCTTTACCAACTCGTTCGGATGCCAGGAGATTTTCTACTGTCTGGGCAGAAAGAAGATAGCCCCTACCTTCGAGCGCAAGCAGGCGGTAATCTCCGGCAGGAAAATCAACTATGCCGTGAAGGAGACCCGCTCCTTCGAGGGCGACACCGGCATCATTCCGCCATCCATGGCACACTTTGCCGAAGACCTGCTCAGAAGCGATGAAATCTATCTTTTCAGGGATTATACCAAGGACAAGGATATCACCTTCACCGACTCGAAGAGCGAACGGACCAACGAGGAAGACGGCATGGCAGAGTTCACCTTTACGTATCAGTATGCCCAGAGAGTGCAGAACGTAATCTTCAGGGATGTAGAGAGCACGGGAGGCAGAATCTTTGATGACTCATTCGATGATACGTTCAACTAGAAGTTTCACCCTTATAATTTTGTCGCAGATATGAAAGAAAAGACACCCAGAGCCATCCATATCAACGAGCTGAGACGTGCGCTCGACATTTCGCGCATAGACCGCACGCCCGTGAACCTGGACTGCTGGAAGGCAGCCGACGGCTCCATCATCCAGTACCGGGGCTGGCTGGTGAAGAGCAGTTCCTGGCAGCAGGGAACCCACAACCTCTACAATCCGGTGAACCACCAGATACGCAAGGTGAGGGATATCTTCATCTTCAGATACAATGACCATCCAATATACTTATAATAATTATGGCAAGCAACAACAACAGCAACAACATAGACATCACCTATGCCACCATGGGCGAGGTGATGGATTATCAGACATCATCGCCCACGAGCGGTTTTACGGAGTCGTCCACAGTCTTCGATGATGATGGTACCACGCCTCTCGTCAGCGTGGAAGTCGGGGGAAAGGAATATACCTATGTACCCTTCGGCTACGAGAACCAGCTGCCCTACGAACTGATCAGCAACATTGGCAGGAGCAGCGTGATGGCTCAGAACAAACTCTTCAACGTGCTCACCTGCTATGGAATGGGCTTCCAGTACAACGACATCGAGACCAAGCTGCCTACGAAGGACAGGGAAGTGAACCTCTTCAGGATGCACAACTCGATGAGCCGCTTCTTCCTGGAACAGATTACCGACATGAAGTATTTCTTCTTCTGCGTATCTGCCATCGTGCTCAACAAGAAGGGCGACAAGATTGTGGCGGTAAGACACAAGGAGGCGTGCTACTGCCGGTTTACCAAGAGCGTGAACGGACGCTCGGAATATGTGCTCTATGCCAACTGGAGAAATGCCACTGTGCCAGCCAACATAGAGGTGCTGCCGCTGCTCGACGAGCTGGATCCGCTGGGCGACCTGCAGAAGCGCATGGGGCTGGACGGCCAGAACGGCAAGGTGAAGGCAAGACAGTCGGGGCAACCGGGATGCAAGGACAGGGTCTTCGCCATCGTTACCCGCTTCCCTACCCCGGGCTGCCAGTACTATCCCGTGCCCTACTACTCCGCCATCTTCAGGGACAAATGGTACGACATCTCCCGTCTCATCGCCATCGGCAAGATGGCTAAACTGAAGAACCACGCCACCATCCCCTACCTGGTAGAGATACACAACGACTACTGGCGCGGCATCTTCAAGGAGGAGCACATCACGAGTACGGAGGAACAGAAGAAGCGCAAGCTTGCCGAAAAGGAGAAGATACGCGACTTCATCTCGGGCATAGAGAACAGCGGCAAGCTCTGGATAGCGGGCTACTATACCACGCCCGACGGCAAGGAGGTGAAGATGGTGCGCATCACCCGCATCGATACCTCGAAGGACGGAGGCGACTACAGTGATGATATCGCCGAGAGCAACAACATGCAGTGCTATGCCGACAACATCCACCCCAACCTGGTGGGCGCCACACCCGGCAAGAGCCAGAGCAACAATTCGGGTTCCGACAAGCGCGAGCTCTTCACGCTGAAGCAGAGCATAGAGAAGGCATTCCACGACCTGATGGAGACGGTTCACTGGGTGATCATCTACTTCAACCACTGGGAGGAGAAGGTTTATCCGGATGTGCCGCTCATCATGCTCACCACCCTTGATAAGAACAAGGATGCCAAGAAAGTGTCTAACAATCCAAATTCAAAGACAGATGATTAATATTACCGCAGAACAGTTTGAGCAGCTCCTTCCATTCGTGGGGGCTGCCACGGAAGACGTCTTCACGAAGGCTCTGCCATCGATGGAGAACGTTTACTTCGACCTCGTGGCCACCGTCATCGGTTCCGACTTCGAGGATGCCGCCTGTGCTGAAGGCAGCGCTTTACTGGGCAATGTCCGCTCATACGTCATCCTGAAGGCATTCATCCTGCGTCTCCGTTCCAACGATCTCATCATGACCGACAACGGTTTCGGTATCGTTTCCAACGAAAACATATCGCCTGCATCCCAAGCCAGGGTGGATGCCCTGCTCAGGGAGCTGACCTACAAGCAGGACCAGCAGCTGCATGGCGTGCTGAACCGCCTGCGCACGGTGGAAGGCTGGAGCGAGACGGTGCAGGCATGCAACAACATCGCCTCTTTCTTCTGGTCGCCATTGACGCTGAGAGCTTACTCGAGTGTACGGGGGTTCGTCACCTTCGACGACCTGGCAGCCCACCGCAACGAGATAGGAATGGCAGAACTGGTGCTGCGCAAACAGTTCTCCGACTCACTCATCGAACAGTTGCTTGAGGAGGAGCGCAAGGCACAATATGAGCCATTTCATCGGCATGCCATCGTAAAAATGTGCCATTTCATCGGTGCTCACATTTCTACTAAAGAGACTCCTGCCGACCCTCGATACAAGGATCTTGCCTATGCTGCAGCAGCCAACTTCATAGAGGAGAACATCGATAAATTCCCAAAATACAAGGATTCACCGGCCTACAAGGCCAATCACATGCAAGCGTATGATAACAAAGCTGACGACCCGACCTTCTTCTTTGCAGGATGACGGAACGCTGAACCTTCACGTTCCTCATTCCTGGAGTGAATTGACACAGGAACAGTTGCGCTATGCACTCTTTCTGCTCACCCAGGGGTGGGAAGAGTGGCAGGTAAGAACTTATCTCTTTGCCCGGTTTGCCGGCATAGACGTACTCAACGAGAAGAAAGACGGATGGCTATGCGAGGTGGAGACGGATAAGGGCAAGAAGACAAGATTCTTCCTGGAGCTGTGGCAGGTGCAGAGCTTCTGCGAGGCATTCGACTTCGTGTTTGAAGATACCGGGGCTGAAAACAGGCTCGATTCCATCGGACTCTACAAGGCGACAGACCTGGAGCTCTACGATTACCCGTTCGAGTATTACATCTGTGCGGACAACTACTTCCAGCAGTATCTGCAGTCGGACAAGACGAGCGATGAGCCGCTGAAGGAACTGGCACGATATCTCTATCTGGACAATGAGGGCAACCAGGCAGCGCACATCAAGTGCTCTACCTATGAGCTGATGGGTGTGTTCCTCTGGTTTATGTGGATAAAGCACAACTTTTCCACAAAGTTCCCCCATCTCTTCAAGCCTGCAGCTGAAGGAGGCGAAGGAGAAAATGACATGGAGGCATCGATGAATGCACAGATCCGGGCACTCACGGGCGGGGATATCACCAAGGAGGAGACTATCAGGAAAGCCAATGTGTGGCGGGCACTCACCGAACTGGATGCCAAGGCACGCGAGGCAGAGGAGTTAAACAAGAAACTGAATAAATCATGATCAAGACAGAAATCAATACCCCATCGGTACAGGTGGGCTTCGATGCATTCTCTTACTTCAGAGACCTGGCAAAGCGCAACAAGCTATGCTGCGAGCTGGGTTTCATTCCTACCACATGCTCTACACCACAGGCTTTCGAGGGAATGCTGGCCAATATGTCGAAGGGCAGGAACTTCATCGTCATAGATGACACCAACGACGGCAACGTGGCCATCAACGGCGACGGCAGTTTCCGCAAGGTTGTCACCTATACGGTGTGGATCCTGATGCGATACAAGTTCAACGACATGAACGACCGCCAGGAGAAGCTGAACACCTGCAGAAAGATTTTCCGGCAGTTTCTGAGCCGTATCATCATCGACAAGATGAAGTGGGAAAGCGACTTTACCTATCTGCTGAGCGACCAAGTGGACAACCGGGAGATAGGCGCATATTTCATCAACGGGCTCACTGGCGTGGAATTCCACATCGACGTGAGCGAGCCATTAGACCTGGTATATGACAATGAAGAATGGAACGAATAACATCAAGACTCCCGTATCTCAGGAAGACATCCATGCCTACGAGCGTGGATGGGCAGAAGAGATGGTGAAGATCTGGAAGGAGAAGATCATGCACTACCGCATCCGCCATACGGGTGCTCTCTTCAACAGCGTGCAGGCTACCTCGTTTGGCGGATCATCAAGAGTCATCGCCCACAAGTTCCTGCTCTACGGTCTGTACCAGGAGGCGGGAACGGGCAACGGTTATTACCATGGCAATCCTGGAGATCTCCCGTTCCTGGATCCGAAATACCGTGCGCAGCATCATCTGGGCGAACCCAGACAGAGGCGTCCATGGTTCAACCGGAAGTATTATGCATCCATCATGAAGCTGAACGATATGGAGGGCTATTTCTATGGCGAGGAATACCAGGGCCTGATGGCAGACCTTTTCAAGCAGATGTTCGGCAAGATATGATGTATTTTTATATTGGGAAATATCTTTGTATTTTTGCTCAAAAATAAAAACAATGGCAGAAAAATTCGATATCAACAACCTCAGAGAAGCTTTCGAAGCGATACGCGACGAGAGAATCAAGCATGCCAATACGGCTACACGTATTGGTAATGCTTTTCTGTCCTTGCTGGATTATGCTGCCAATGCAGACGAAGACAAGCTCTCTGCTATCCATGACGACACGGCACGTGGACTCATCACCTTCCTGAAAGGCATCAAGATCGGCAAGGACTTCTCCTTCGACCGTTCGGGAAATATCCACGCCCACTCACTGGCATTGGAGAATAATTTCAGGTTTGATGCTGATGGTAACATCATCGCCCATTCCATAGCATCGGAAAATACGAATACTGACGAGGAAAAAGGGTTCATTATTGTCAGAAAGGATGAGACGGGAAAATACAAATTCTGTATAGATGAACTGTTGGCTTGGGGACTCGCCACAGTGAAGCAGCTTCACGTTAAAGGTGATTCCACCTTCGACGGCAACCTCTTCAGCAAGCAGTTTGTATCAGACTTCCTCACAGGTAAAGGATGGGGAATCTACAACAAGCCTATCACCAACGCAGCAGGAATGCTGGAGAATAAATGGACGGGCGAGTTTGATAACGTTATTGTGCGTGGCTCGCTCCGTGTATATGAGATGATTATCTCTCAACTCCTGGGCGAGAATGACAACCGCATTTTTACTGCCATGTTAGAGGTCGATCACTATGACCCAGAAACTGGCAAGGTCTATCTTGACACACAGGACGGCAAGCTCTACAACCCTTTCCGCCGTAATGACATCATCATGGTACAGCAGTTTAATGGTATGCCAAACAGCAGTAATGACTACTACGTTACCAAAAGCTATGAGCTGCTTGTTACGGATGCAGGCTGCGGAAGCCTCGAAGATGGCGACAAGAGATTGGACTGGGTAACGTTCACTAACTTCTCCTCATCAATGGCAGGTGCAACTCCTGATACTCTCATCAAGAAGAAGGATACCTTTGTTCGTGTAGATAATCTCACAGACACTGACCGCAAAGGTATTATGCAGATTATCACCGTTGGAACTGCGACCCCTCATCTGGATGTTATCTATGGATTGAAGACTGACCCAGAAGGTGCATTGAAGGGCAGACTGGGCAATCTAGAAGGAATCGTGCATCCTTTGCTTGGCAGACTACAGGGATTCGGAGAGTACCTGAATAACCTCTATGCCGTGGGTGATTTCGTGCTACGCAGAACAGGCGAGAGCGTGGATACCAAGTTCCAGGTTCTTGAGAATATGTTCTCTTCGAGATTCTCAAAAACCAGCTATGAGCTGACCAATGGCAAAAACTATCTTGAGAATGGGCAATTCCTTGAGCAGGTGACAGATGCAGATAACACCATCATTAATGGCTGGGAGATTGATGCAGACGAGGAGACTATGTTGTGGGTAGATGCCAATGGTATGCCATTTTTGGTAAACTCTACGCTTACAACCAGCGGTAACAAGAAGGTTACGCTGGAGCAGTGCGATGGCAGGCAGATGCTTCGCATACAGAACTGCGGTCTCAGACAGAAGAATGCCATCATTAAGCAGCCTGGTACTCACAAGGAATATGTGAGGGGCAGTGGTGAGAAGAATGATGCAGGATTGTCTCAGACGGAGGCATCAACGATAGATGTACAGGATAAACTCTACGTAAATGTACGCCTCTATGCCAAGACCGCCGGTCAGCTTACCTATGGCTTCGAGGGCTGCAAGGCTGTGGAAGACAAGTTGAACGAGCTGGCAGTCAAGACTGAAAACATCGCCTATTCGGGCGAATGGCAGACGGTAAGGATGGAAGGTAAATGGAACGGTACTGGCGATTTCATCATCAGATATTCTGGCGATTGCAACATCGCCCTAGTTACCATCACCGATGAGCCTCTCAGCGAGTTCAGCAAGACTGTGAGCACTCAGATTGTGCAGACCGCAGAGAATATCAAGCTACTGGGTGAGAATATCAATAAGGTGAATGGCAAGACTACTAAGCTAGGATTTGAACTTGATGCAGAAAAGGGCGAAATCAGGCAGTATGTAGATCAGACGGATAAGAAGAATCGCGAAGATACTTCTTCGCTGATAGTACAGACATCGAGCAGCATCACCTCATCGGTGGACAAGAAGCTGAAGGATCAGTATGATACCGTTACAAGCGAGTATTCTTCATCCATCAGTCAGACTGCGGAGGGTATCAGGCAGTGGGTAGGTAGTCAAGACTACGCCAACAACACTACAGTATCATCTAGCATCGAGCTGCTATCTGGCAGAATTACCAGTACTGTGGAAATGGTGGAAGCGAATGCTTCTAGCATTACTCAGATTCAGCAGGATATTGATTCCATCACACTGACAGTGGGCAAGGCTGCTACACTAGAGCAGCTGCAGGTAAACGTAGATACGCTCAATAAGAGTATCAGCAGTAATCTTGCATCTGCTAAAAGTTATGCAGATGGTGTTGGCAGCGGTATAAGAAGTGATTACTCCTCTACCATTACGACCGTTAAGCAAAATAGCAATGGATGGAGTGTAGCTGCCGGAGGATTCGATTCGAAAGGTAAGCTGAAATCATCTGCTGGAGCTGTATTGACTACAGAATTTGCTGGGCTCTTCGCAACAGCATTCACCAACAAAGGCGGTGTCGTAAAAAGTGAAATCAGTTCTTTCATTACGAAGGATGCAGCTGGAAACATGATTTCCAATGCCAAGATATCAGCTGACAACATAGTGCTGAGCAGCGGAGGTTCCGCTGTTGAGAAGGCGATTGCCAATGCTAAGAATGCAGGAGATACTGCGCAGAGAACGGCAAGCAATGCCGCTCAAGCTGCTAGTAATGCACAGAGTACAGCAAATACAGCAGTGAATAATGCGAAAGCTGCAAATGATGCGGCAGCTGCTGCGAAATCGTATGCCGCTACAGAAATCCAAGCAACGAATAAAAGTATTTCAGCATTAGCAGGTAAGGTTTCTTTTGATTCAAGTGGTAATATTACCAACATCAATAAAACTGGCCTTGTGCTTACAAGCACTTTCGCAGGCTTATTTACTAGTCAGGTAAGTGCAAAAGGACTTGTCAGCGAAGGACAGATGAATGTAGCCATCAGCAATGGAATCTCAGCAGCAACAATCCAAGCCGACAAGATAAATCTTACCGGTCATTGCATGAACTTCTCGGGCGGTCAGATTACCATCACAACTCCGAACTTCAAGCTTGACTCAACTGGTAGCATTTGGTGTCAGAATGGAACATTCAGCGGTACGGTTACAGGAGTACATGGAAGCTTTAAAACACTTGATTGTGTTGACAGTAACGGAAATGTAGTTGGTAATATACAGTTTGGCTCGGATGGCAGAATGTGGTTCTCGGGAGACATGTATCATCAAGGTTATGATAGTGCAAAAAAACGTGGTTATCGCTTTTATGCGGCAGATATATGGTGCAGAGGCATGTTCGGACATCGACAAAAGACAATGGCATTGGTTTTCGGCACACACATGAGGATATACACCAAGGATGCTGACAATACAGAGGATACTGGGGTTTATATTGCACTCGAAAGTGGTATGGTATCAGGAGGAAGATACTATAAAATACCTCTGTATGGTTTTGCTAAATATGGAGACGCTTCAGGTATGGCGATTGATATGGTTGTCATTAATTGCAGTTCTGATTTCTATTACGTATTCGAGGGAATGGGTAACGGCAAGGAATGGCGAGTCATTAATGGTAATGATAGACAGACAATTCATTTTGCAGACATCGGTGGTTGGCATGAGTTGAAAGGTGGCGAAAGCCTGTCGTGCGCTTACGTAAATCCGAAATTCCTGAATCCGAAGCCAACCAGCCTTGGTGCAGGAGTCTTCTGGAGTGGTGAATATGATTTGAACTGGTCTTGATTTTAATAACTTATATAATATTTATAATATGAAAACAGCAAAGCAGACGGTGACAACCGAATTTGAGCCGATTGAGCTCAACGAGAGTGTGAAAGTGAGTTTCGAGCGTAATGTCGCTGGAGATAAAACTATAATAAGAGGATATATCATCAGCAGTGAGAATGGTGAGTATCTTGGTAATCTTAATGTAGAGAACGGCAATCTTGCGATCTCTATCAAAAGGGATATGGTTGATAAGGAGACGAGTGCGAAGATCCTTACCTCAATTCCTGAATGGATTGAGAGCATAGAAAGCGCAGAATAAGGAGGTGCCTATGAGTGATGCAAGTATTAACAGCAATCTTGAAGAGGCTTTCAAGAACTCAGACTGGTCAACAATCTGTGCTGCCTTGATGCCGCGCTTCAACGATTACCTAGCCAGACGTTCGAAGAATGTCTTCGAGTGTGAGCAGGTGAACTCCCTCGAGCACGTATTCACCGTACCAGCCCTCTACGATGACCAGGCAGGCACTCGAAAGCAGGTCATCGTTCCGATGAAGGTGTTCACCCGTGATATTGACGCAGAGCTGGAGAAAGCCCAAAAGGTGACTGAAGCTGCAAATACTGCAACTGAAAAGGCCAACACGGCTGCAGCAAATGCAGACAAGGCTAGGGAGGGGCTGGAGACTAAGAAGCAGGAAGTAGATAATGCCGTAGCTGAGAGTAAGACTGCAACCGAAGCAGCCAAGAAGGCTACTTCGGATACTTTGGCCAGCAAGACTGCAATCGAGAAAAATGAAAGTGGCAGACAGACAGCAGAGCAAACTAGGCAGGCACAGGAAGCCGCTAGACAAAAGTCTGAAACCTTACGTAGTTCTAATGAAACTTCACGGCAGAATCAGGAAGCCTCCAGAGTAAGCCAGGAGAAGAACAGACAATCAGCAGAAACTACACGAGGCGTCAACGAGACGACTCGGCAGAGTCAGGAATCAGCACGACAGAAGCAAGAAACTGCAAGAGCGGAAGCTGAGAATAAACGTCTAGCCGCAGAAAGCGGAAGGGTACTGGCTGAAAACAGCAGAGTATCTGCTGAAAACAAGCGTCAGTCTGATACCAATACTGCCATCATCAATTCTATTTTGCAGACAGACCTCGCTAAGGAAATGAACGATCATCCGCCCAAAATGGGAAGCAATGGCAACTGGTGGCAATGGGACCTCTCCAAGCATGAATATGTTGATACGGGTGTCATTGCCCGAGGCGGTGCTATGTATCCGTCATTCCGCCAGCATCGCAACAAGTTGTTGATGATAGATTACGGAAGCAATGTCGCAGAGCATGTTGTCAAGCGCAGAAACAAGTTAGTCATTAAAGTTTAATAAATATGGCAGATAATACAAATATCATTGTCGTTGGTAATGTCGCCTTCACCGATCAAGGTTCCTGGAAGTCGGACTACTCATATGAAGAGGATGGACAGACTGTTAGGGGCTACGATGAAGGGGATATAGTTCATACATCTACAGGAGTCTATGCGTCACTGGAGGATGGTAACACAACAACTCCTTCGGATACAAACACCAAATGGCGCAGATGGCTCGATAAGACACCAACCATCAAGGCACAGAGTGCAGCCGACGACGCCAACAAGGCAGCAAATCTCGCACAGAGTGCAGCAAATGCTGCCCAAGAGCAGGCTACTGCTGCAGCAGCACAGGCAGCACAGGCTGAGACAAAGGCTACAGAGGCAGATGCTGCCGCCAAGCGAGCCGATGCCAAGATTGCACAAATGGATGGATTGGCAGGGCAAATAGCCACAGGTTTCATTGCGCCATCGCGAATGTTCCTAGACTATCTCCCAGAAATCAGCCTACGCAATAAAGTGGCGCAGCGCATCGTTGCCAATCTCATACCGAGCTACCTACCTCAGAGCGTGCTCTACCAGCGTGTAGATGGTGATTCGCTGCAGGTTGATCCGAGCGGCAACCTCACAGTCAAAGGCGAGGGAACTACTAAGTTCTGGATTATCCCTACCGCCAATACACCTCTTTGGAAGGAGGTGAGCATCACAGTCCGCCAGCCACGCCTTCGCCTGTCTGCATCAGGCAATCTGCGCAAGGTGGGAGCTTCATTACGTATTGTTTAATCGAATAAATACATTATTTTATGGCTTTAACATCAGAAGAAGAGACAAAGGTCAAGGCTATCATCGCTGCGTTCGATGGGGCTAAGCAGGTATCAGACCTCCCTGCTGCAGATATGACCGCAACAGACAAGCAAATAGAGGTCTATGACAAGAAATCGGGTACTGCGCAGCAGATGTCGCTCAAAGACGCTGTAGATATGGGTCAGAATCTCTGGTGCGGGCGCGTCTGGAATCTAGACAACGCAACCCCTCAGGCAGCAACCTATGTGGGATCGCTTGAGCTCTTGAGAGAGCTGCCAATTCAGCTTGGTCTCGGTTGCTACCTGGTCAAGAATGACCATAGCCGCCGAAAACTCGACTCCAAAGATCATCATAAATATGCCACAGGAGAGGCTGCAAAGCTAGACGGATCAGAGGGACATTATCAGTGGGGATGGAACCGCAAATTCTATCTGGCATTCAAGACTGTAGGTCGTCTGTTCTATATGATGGTGGGACTCACTCCTATCAAAGGCGAATACAACTACACAATCCCTATCGGCTCACGTTCTGCCTCTGGCCATGCCACTTTAGAGCGCAGCACAGGTCGTCTGGTCAGCTTTCTCAACACGGGAGCAGACTACCGTGGAGGCAACAATGATGCTAAGCTCGATGAGACAAACCGTTCCTTACTAGGTAAACCTGCCAGCAATCAAAATACTGAGTATTGGCGTGCTGCAGCCCGTAAAAACGGCACAGGCTGGCTCTGCTCTTCCATGCGTCACTTTGCCGTAACGGCTGCACTCTTCGGTGTTATCTTCGGTACCCACCAGGTTCAGGCTGCCGTCAATACAACAAAAGATGCCAATGGACTCTATCAAGGAGGACTAGGTCCTGGCGTAACCCAGAAAGACTATAATTCGTGGTCAACATACAATGGTGCCCGTCCATTTATCCCTATGGATGCAGGTGTTGAACTAGGTGATAGCTGTGGAGAGACAACCGTAAATATTCTCAATGACGACGGAACAACCTGGTATGCAGCAAAGGTCAACTCTTTCTTCGGTCTTAAAAACTCTTACGGTCATCTCTGGTATCATATGGATGATGAGTTCGTAAGGGTCAACGAAGATACGACAGTCACCCACCTTGTAGCACCTTCCATCTATGGGTCATGGACAATCGGTAACGCCACAGGAATGAATGCATACAGCACATCCATCAAAAAAGGCGAAGGCTGGATAACCAGACTGTCTATGGATAATCTGGAGAATTTCCCTACCGCCATCGGCGGTAGTCAGACCACATACTGGTGTGCATATTATTGGAATACGTCCGGCGCAACAAGCGGTTTCCGTCTCTGCCTTCGTGGTGGTTCTGTTTTCAATGGTGGTCCTTGCGGTCTTTCGTCGCTCCACGATTACAATGATGTCTCGCTTGCCCTCGTGGTCTGCGGCGCCGCTCTCTGCGAAGCAGTAGAGGAGTGGCCAGTCGAACCAGTGTACGTGGCGGCCTAAAGATTACATGAGTTTGCTGGGTGTCCATAAGATTACAGGGTGTCCGTAAGAGACCTGAGTACACACGGCGAAGCCGAAGCACCCAGCGAGCTCTGCTCGCTTCAATAACCGCCTTTGGCGGTCGGCGATAAAAAATTTTAGAAAAAAGTTCTTTGACATACTTCCATACCGATTATTTTTAGTATCTTTGCAGCGGTATTCATAATAATACCAGGTTGTGACCCTAGGTGCTGGTTTCCGTCTCTGCCTTCGTGGTGGTACTGTTAACAATGGTGGTCAATGCGGTCTTTCGACGCTCAACGATAACAATGATGTCTCGAATGCCAACGTGAACTACGGCGCCGCTCTCAACTTTAACATATCTCAATACGGGGTGTTTGCTCTCCGTTCGAGACAACAGGGTCAGACCTCGCCCCATGGCGAAACATACACATAGTTCATCTAGCTGGTAGATGATGACAATAGGGTCATCCGGTCGAAGGTTATAGGGTAAAAAATAGCAGACAACAGACATTACACAGTTTCACACAATTACACAGACATTACACCGCTTATGAAAAGATTTGGTAACATTTCTCCACAAGTCGAGACAAATGACAACTTTCGTCGGGCTTTCTATAATTATGCCCGACAAAAGATGTCTCGCAGGGGTGTGCAGAAATTTGATGCCAATCTAGATCATAACATAGAGCGTATGCTTGAAGCATACGCAGCCCAGACATGGCATACTTCAGGGTATGTATCTAAGGATATAGAATACCCGAAGCATCGCCAGGTTAACAAGTTGCCAGTCATAGATCATGTCATGCAACACGCAGCCCTCAATCCTGTAGAGGATGATATACGTAACACCATCTACTACCATTGCCCAGCAGGTTCTAAGGGCAAGGGCACTCACTATTTCTACAATCTTGTCAAGAGAGATATATTCAACTCTCCACAGCAAGATACATTTTATTGCCTTCCTATGGATATTCACCACTATTTTCAGTGTATAGATCACAACTTGCTCAAGAGTGAATATCGCCGCAAGATTAAAGACAGAAAGCTCCTCTCCTTTATAGATGAGGTAGTTGACTCGTTCAACCCAGGAATCGTACTTGGAGTAAAACTAGCCCAGCTACTGGGTCAGCTCTTTCTCGCCCGGTTCGACTATCTGGCACTCAGATGCTTCGATATCATCGACGACCCCGAAAAGTTCCACTATTGGCAAGCTCGCTATGTGAGCGACATGCTTGTTACCTGTCGCACTCAGCAACAGGCTCAACTACTATGTGGGGGGGGGGGTCAGCTTTCTTAATGAGCGTTTTGAAAAGTTCTGCCGTCATGGGCTCCATCATTATTATCGTTTCATGGACAACATCTATATTCTCCATGAAGACAAAGTTTTCCTGCGTCTGATGGCGGAGTTAGCCGTCATGCACCTAGCTCGTGATTGGCATCTCTCTATTAACAAGTCGTGGGGAATCCATCGAACTTGCGATGGTATAGATTTTTGTGGACAGGTCATCTATGCCGACCATGCGCTCTTGCGAAAACGGTTTAAACATGATCTCTGCAAGCAGGTGGCTAATCTTCGCAAACATGGGTTTACACAGAGACAAATAGAACTCAAGGCAGCTTCACGCCTTGGGTTAGGAATTCACGCCAATTCAAAAAACTTATATAAAAAAATCGGTATGGAAAGATTCGGAAAACTCGTTAAGGCTCGCAAATCTCGTGTGCCTTTCGAGGGAATGGAAAAATCACAGCAGCAATCCATCGAGGACATTATCTGCCGTGAGGGTCAGGATGAGAACAAATTTCTCATCCAGGTGATTGATTACAAGATTGACGACTCAGTCATAGAAAAAGAGGTCGTACAGGTAGAAGAGACCGCTGCCGATGGCAGCACTCATATGGTCAGCAAAGAGATACCTAAGAAGCGTCTATCACTTCGCTATCGTATCATCGACCATTTTGAGGGAGAAAGCGAGGTCTGGCAAGCGGTAGAGCACTATCTATATACAGGTTCCAAGATTCTCATAGATCAAGCCCTAAATGACTTCTGTCGTGATGAACTTCCATTCTCCACCGTGGTCGCAGAACTTCACAACAAGTTTAAAAAGAAGTTCTATAAATTCACTTAACGATGAAAAAGGTATATTTATCTCGCAAGAATTTCGTCAAATTTGACGATGAACATTTCCTGCTCTACATTGGTGAGCAAAAAGTAGAAAACTATCATCCAGAGACTTCTGGTACTTCAGATACAGAAGCTGAAGCTTCCGAATCCGAGGGTATAACCGCCTTCAGTTACGATGGCGATGAAGCAGATGGATCTACCAAGATTCAGGCTAAGTCTGCTACTTACGATGATTTCACTGCAGGTTTGGTACGCACCAAATACAGCCAGAATCAGGTAGAGGCAATCTTAGCCAATCGAGGAGATGGAGATGAAAGCCACGAAGCAGAGTTCGAAGCTTATCAGGCTTGGAGAATACAAGCCAAGCAGATAGCCCAAGAAGTTCTTGCAAGAGAACTCTAAACGTATCATAATACGAGATCGTCTGGGGCGGTCTCGTATTTTTATTAATCCCCTACCCTATGTATCTTTGCAGTGAATTAAAAAGATACATTATCATGCAGAAGAATACAAAAGAATGGATTCAGTACGGATCGGCTGTAGTATCACTACTCCTCGCTATCATACTGGTTTATATTAGTTACTTCACATCGCAATCTCGTGACGTGACAGACAACGTACTCTGGTATTTTGCCCAGACACTTATGTACGCAGGCTCCATCTTCGGAGTTGGCATCGCCATCGACGCGAAATTCGCCGACTTTAAAGACAAATTTTTAAATCACAATAAAAATGAGACAGATTAAACGTATTTTCGTTCACTGCACAGCAGGTTCGCAGAAGCAGACTATCGATGACCTCAAGGCTGAGTTCCGCCGGAAAGGATGGAAGAATCCTGGTTATCACTATGTCATCACCACGAATGGCGGTACCCACCAGCTTCTCGCCATCGAGGAGGTAAGCAATGGAGTGCAAGGCTACAACTCCACAGCTATCAATGTGGCTTATATGGGCGGCATCGATGCCAATGGCAAACCTACAGATAACCGCACACCGGAACAGAAGGATGCACTGACCCTCCTGCTGCATAAGCTTAAACAGATGTTCCCTGATGCAAAGATTATGGGACATCGGGATATTTGGGGCACAGATAAGTCAAAATGGAAAAAGATGTGTCCTTGTTTTAACGCCATCGAGGAATATAAAGATATCGCATAACAATGAAAAATCAAAGAACCATTATCATGTTTCTGGCAGCCCTGTTCATCATAACAGCGGCTGCCTTTATCCGATCAGCTTACAAGAACGGAGAACTACAAGAAGAGATAGAACGGCAGAAAGGAAACGTGGCAAGCATCAGCTATGATATCCAATACGATAAATTGGGTGACACTCTTCCGGTAGCGCAGAACACAGCCATACAAGCTAAGTATAAAGAACTGCAGCAGCTGCACCTGGCAGATACCAAGCTAATCAAGGAACTCAAGGTAAAGCTCAAGGATGCTAAAGCCATCCATACCCTATCCTCCTCTACTACAGATACGGTAAGAATAGAACCTGTACCCAATACTGTGGATTCCGTATTTTCGTACCAGGATAAATGGCTATCCCTGCATATAGATATCCCAGCCAGATTATGCCATTACGCCAGCCGTGACAGTCTCACAACTATCGTGAGCAGAACCTACAAGCACAAGTTTCTGTGGTGGCGCTGGGGGACAAAAGGATATAAGGTTCAAATCGTCAACTTCAACCCTCATTCCAGGATTAACTACTCGAGATACATAGATGTAGTTAAATAACAAGGTTAAAGCAAAGATTTAACATAAAAAACTTGCATATTTCAAAGATTATTATTATATTTGCAACAAAGATAATAACAAACTTTAGAATTATGTTAGGTATATCGATTTTTGCAGTAATCATGACTTATGTCACATTCGGCATTTTTCATGCTCTCGACAAGATGGGCAAGCACATTTCCTCTTACTCAGACAAGAGTATAGAAGATGCACCAAAGCTCACCATAGAGGATATGTATAGCCCTAACAATAAATTGTCTTCATTCTTCAAAATGGGCAATTCATATTCTATTCTGGTGTCAAATCACATTATCGATAAGGAGGAATTTGTGTTTGCCGACAATACTATCAATTTAAGAAACAAAGTTGCTAGGGTTCTCAGAAACTATGCAGCCCTAGAGAAAGAGAAGAACAAAGATATAGTAATTCTTTGATATATATGTCCCTCGAATGCTTCCACGTTTGAGGGCTTTTTTATGGTATTTTTATAGTTCTCTTGTCATTCTTATCTTTGCGCAGAACTATAAAAATATTATTTATGGCAAACAATACACAAACATTTGTAGGTCGTGTTTTGCTTGATGACAAACAAGCAAAACAGACTATCGCATTGCTCGAAAAGCAGCTCGAGCAAGTTAAGCAAAAAAAGGCTGATACTTTCAATAAAGGAGGTGATACCCAAGCATTCGACAAAGAAATAAATCGAATAAATGCGTCACTCAAAACATTGCGAACCAACCAGGAACAGGTGAATAAAACGTTCAATAATCTTTCCTCTGCATCATACAAAGAACTATCTGCCACAATGAAGGCTGTTCAAAAGCAGCTACGTTCGGGAGCTGTTGAGCGAAATTCCGAGGAATGGAAAAGACTTCAGAAAAAACTTAAAGAAGTTAAGTCAGAAATGGCTGCTATTAACAATGAGTCAAAAGAATCCATTGGGGTGTGGGGAAGGTTGAGAAATACACTTAACACAAACTGGGGCGCAATTACTCAGATTATCATTGGTTATAATACGCTTCGAGATACCATCCGCAAATGTGCCCAAGCCTATGCCGGTATGGAGGAATCCATGGCAAACGTCCGCAAATATACAGGTCAGACCGATGAAGAGGTTCACCGGATGAACGAAGACTTCAAGCGAATGGACACCCGTACGGCTCGTGAGCAGCTCAATGAACTGGCTGGTTCTGCCGGTCGCCTGGGCATCACCAGCAAGGATATGATTGAAGAGTTTGTTGATGGAGCCGACAAGATTAACGTTGCGCTAGGCGATGACTTGGGAGAAGGAGCGGTCGACAAGATTGGCAAACTTGCTCAGATGTTCGGGGAAGATAAGACGAAAGGACTCCGTGGAGCCATGCTCGCCACAGGTTCCGCCGTCAATGAACTCGCCCAGAATTCATCAGCCAATGCCGGATATATAGTCGATTTCACCGCCGATCTTTCCGGTGTAGGCATCCAGGCAGGCATGACTCAAGCACAACTGATGGGTCTCGCTTCGGCACTCGATCAGAATATGCAGGAAGAGGCAACCTCTGCTACTGTGTTCTCTCAGCTTATAACCAAGATGTATCAGGAACCGGCTAAATTCGCAAAGATTGCCGGTGTAGAAGTCACGAAGTTCTCAAACTTGATGAAGACCAATGCAAATGAGGGATTGATGACATTCCTTTCTGCCATGAAGTCTAGAGGTGGGTTTGCTGAAATGGCTCCTATGTTTGAAGAGATGCAGCTGAATGGTACTCGTGCCGTTGGCGTTCTCTCTGCAGTAGCTTCACACCTGGACCAGGTAAGAACTGCCCAGGATCTCGCTACCCAGTCATACGCTTCAGGCACAAGTGTCATCAATGAGTTCAATGTCCAGAACAATACTGTGCAAGCCCAGCTGGATAAGGCAAAGAAACGTTTTGAAGACCTCACTGTAGAACTGGGTGAACAGCTCATCCCAGTAACCAGATATGCCATCTCTACCCTGAGCATAGGCATACATGTGTTATCAACATTGATAACTTTTACGGTCACCCACGTCAAACAGCTCGCAATAATAGGTTCCGCCATCGCTGTCTGCACGGCTCTTTGGTATAAGGAAACTATCGCCATCAAGCTGAGAACAGCAGCCGCTGCAGCAAACGCTGCTGTGGATAAGGCTTATATCGCCACTACAACTCTTTTGCGCACAGCCATGGTTGCCCTACAGGCTGCATGGGCACTCCTGACAAAAGGCGTGCAAGGTTATATTGTAGTAATGAGAGCTGCACGCTTGGCAAGTCTCACCAATCCATGGGCTGCTCTCGCTACCGTTCTCACAGTGGTAGGGGTTGCAGTCTATGGTACTGTGAAAGCATTTACCTCGTATAATGAAACACTTCGGAATAATACCCAGGAAGCCAAAAATAACAAGGCAGTTGCAGAACAGCAGGCCAGCCTGGCGAAAAAGGTTTCAGATGCAACCATCGATGAGAGAAACAAGATTGATATGCTCAACAAGATCATCCACTCCAATGCATATACCGTGGATGAGCGAAGAAGCGCCATCGCCAACCTGCAGAAAATTATCCCTAATTATCATGCCAGCATATCCAACGAAGGCAAGCTGTATAATGATAATATAGAGGTAATAACACAGTATATCAACAAACTCAACGATGCGGCAATGGCAGAAGCCATCTATGAGAAGAAGGCTGAAATTAACAAGAAGAGATTGGAACTGAAGACGAGAGAAACCAGAATCAAGGGTTCGCTCAAAGCGGTTCAGGCAGAACGTGATGCTCATCCAGAAAGATATACATCGGAAAAGATCTTCCGCCCTTCTTTTGGTCCTGGTTCTGAAAGCTCATATTTCACAAAAGATAGCGAGGCTCTTAAAACAAACAAGAAACAGGAGGAGATCCACAAGAAGAGACTCAAGACTGTTCTAAGCGAAGAGAAGACCCTGGATGCTCAAGAAGCAGCACTCGACCTGACGATTAAGAATAATAAACAGATAAGAAAGGCTCTGACTACAGTCATCAAGAAGAATACAAAGATGGACAGCGGCAATGGTACTGTAGGTTCCGGCGGTCATTACCCAACAGAGAAAGAGAGAAAAGCTACAGAAAAGGAGCGAAAGAATCGTGAAGCTGCTGCACGTAAAGCAGAAATCAAGCGAAAGGCAGACCTCAAAAAAGAGCTGGATGATGCCAAGAAAAGTACCGAGGCTCAGCAGCTGGAAGCCACTACCCTCTACTCTACCGGTCAGATTCGCCTGGCAGAATACAACGACCGCATGGCGAGGATTAAGGAGCAGGGACTTCAGCAGCGCATGGACATCCTTCGCAAATACGGAGAGGCTGAGAGTGAGGAGTACAAGCGTCTGAATGCCCAGAAAGAGAAGATCTCTGCCGATTATGAGCGCAAGCAGACGCAAGACCTTCAGGATCTGGAGTACGACCGGCAAGTGGCAGAACAGGCTATCACAGCCGAATATTACAACAAAGACTCTGATCTCTATCATAACGAGAGTGCAATCAATGAGGCGCTTTTCCAACTCGATCAGACGTTTCTCAAAGAGAAACAGGCACTCTATCTGAAGTCCTCTGACGAGTACTGGCAGATAGCCAGAGAGATTGAGCGCAGCGAGCAGCAGCACCAGTATGACCGCCAAAAGCAATACGATGACACGCTGATGCAGCTCAAGCAGGAGTATCTCACCCTCGGCAATGAACAGCAGATGCAGCTGGAGCTTGCAGGACTGGATGAGGTTCACAAGGCTGGTCTTGTAAGCGAAGAGGAGTATCAGCGCATGAAGATGGGCATCGCTAACAAGTATGCATCCTACAAGCCGGACGCCAAAGATCAGGCAAAAGACGATGCAACCACCGCTCTCGATACCGCCAAGAAGATGACTAGACAGACCGATGACCGTAGCGGTTCGCTCGGATCAGATAATCTCGCCACCATTGCGGGAGGCGCCATTGCTGCCATCCAGCAGCAGAAGATGGTTAATGATAATCTTCAGAAGCTTCGAGAAGAGGATAAGATCAGCGAACAGGCATACCAGGATGCCAAGAAACAGATGAATCAAGAGACCTATAAGAATATTGCAGCCATAGCAGGTGCAGCCTTCAGTAGTATCAGCAGCATGATGGGCGCAGCTTCAGCTTACTCACAGGCATGTTCCGACCTGGAGGTTGCCAAGATTCAGGCGAACTACGACAAGCAGATTTCTGCTGCCGGCAATAACTCTGCCAAGAAGAAGCGACTGGAGGCGAAACGAGACAAGGAGATTTCTGCGGCAAAGACTAAAGCCAACAAGAAAGCGATGAAGATAGAGATTGCTCAAGCAGTCGCTTCTACCGCTATGTCGGCTATCAATGCCTACTCTTCAGCTGCAGCAATCCCTGTCGTGGGCAACGCCATCGCCCCTATAGCCGCCGGACTCGCTACTGCTGCCGGTATGCTTCAGATAGCAACCATCAAGAAGCAGCATCAGGCAGAAGCAGCAGGATATTATGAGGGCGGTTTCACTGGTCCCGGTCATTGGAAAAAGGAAGCTGGCGTGGTTCATGCTGGCGAGTTCGTGGCGAATCATAACGCTGTGAATAATCCTCAGCTCCTTCCTGCCCTTCAGCTCATCGATGCAGCACAGCGCAATAATACCGTGGCATCGCTCACAGCCCAAGACGTAAGTCGTGCCATGGGAACTGGCAGCGCTGCCGTTGTTGCACCTGTTGTCAATGTTAATGCAGACAACGAACTGGTAGGTGCATCTCTCGATAACGTGAGTTCAACCATTGAAAGGCTCAATGAACAGCTCAATCTGGGCATCAAATCATACGTGGTCATTACGGGTCCAGATGGTTTCGACCGCAAATGGAGTCAATATCAGAAAATGAAATCAAACAAATAGCCTATGATTACATGTGTTATTAATGGTATGGCAGCCTATCCGGCTGCCAGCCAATCCATCAAGTTAACATACGCCAACCAGTACGTCACGGACGATGGAGAATATTCATACGACATTAACTTTCCGATGTCGATTATGGATAACCGTAGAGTTTTCCACAATGTTAGCCGCTTCGATGTATCTAAGGTTACCCAGAAGTTTAATGACTGCAAACTGTACGTGAGCGGTCGTTTGATTCTATCGGGTGTAGGAACCATCATCAGCGTAACGGAGGCTGAAATAAAACTGCAGATTGTGGGCGGAAAATCCCGCATCAAGTATAATGACAGGATGACCAAACATTATATCGATGAAATCGCAACATTTGGCACAGCTGACAAACCTGGTTATACTGTCGACAAGGGCTGGTCTCAGGGATTTAAAAACCTTCAAAAGATCAATGACATCTATAGACTTGATGAAGATAAGTCGAAGTTCCTGGGAGTAGAAGGTAAATGGTGTTTCGTACCTGTACGGGACGAAACAAATGATATGATTGCTAATTTTGTTGGAGTGGATAAAACTAAGCAGTTCATCGGCTACAATGCGCCATTTGTCATGAACTTGGCTGTTCAGCCCAACCTGATGTACATATTTCGCAAGGTGGTGGAGTACGAAGGATATACGCTCAAGCGCAATGACTTTGACTGCAAACCATGGAATCTCCTGTATATTGCTTCAGCTTACAAGACCAGAGAACTCCGTAAAGCACTACCTCATTGGTCAAGCTATACCTTTATAGAGGAATTCCGCAAGCTGTTCAATGCCACCATCGTCTTTGATGATATCAGGAAGACCTGCTCTGTTATCAATGCATCAGAACTGACAACCGCAGATTCTGTAGAGATCGAGCCTTTGGATGAATACACTACTGATTACGATGAAGATGGATCCTTATCCACGTCATCTACAGCAAACCTGGAATATAATCTTGGAGATTCTGCCAATAGAGACAACTACGAAGTTATCTCGAAAAAGGTTTTCAATAGTTTTGAGAGTTTTCATAGCGAAGAGATAAGTCTAGATAATCAATTTGTCTCAACCACAATGTTGTGGTCTGAAAAAAAGAAAAGGCAGACCATTATCGAGAATTTCGGCGACTACTACATATATGTGGAAGATGAAAACGGGAAGAAAAGCTGGGAGCTTTCTGGCATCTGGTCACCGCTCATCAGGGACGAATCTTCTGAAGACTATGTTGATCTGAACATTTCTCCTGCAGCGCAAGTCGTCGAAGATATCAATTTCAAGACGGGATTACTTGAGGATAAATATTACGAGAAGCGATGTCTTCTATCAATTCCAAATAACAAAGAACCGGATTCCAAGGATTGTGATATTGATGAAGACGGATACAGCTATACGTCGGTGCAAGATGCACTTGACGATGAATCCATGCTAGATACCACAGAAGATGAACAGGAGTGCATGAATATATTCTTCATCCTTCCTGGAAGAGTACAAATTGGAGGCCCAAACACAACAAGCCTCTCTTGGGTTGGTAATAAATCCAGATGGCCACAGTTCGTGACCGACTATCGCATTAATGATGACTACAGATACTGCGGCATTGTAGATATCTTCTATGACTTCTATTCGCTATCACTCCGCAAGAAAAGTGAAATCGGCACGACTTGCCTGGGAAGCTTACATGATAACGGTCTCAAGATCGACAACAAGAACTGTCTCCAGGTTAAGTTCAAAAGCGAAGTCATCCCTGATCCTTCCAACACCTACATCATACATAACAAGAAATATGTATGCGAAAAAATCGAGTTGGAAGTCAAGGATGACCAGATAGAGCCAATCTTCGTTGGCTACTTTTACATGATGTCGTAATCTCCGAGGAGACTAAAGCCCACCTTTAAAGTGCTTAGTCTCCTCGTTTACTTTCATCTGATTCTTGATATAGCGATTAGTCACAGATATATCAGAGTGTCGTGCCTGCTCCTTAGCAACAACTATACCTTGAGCATTGGCCAAGTCTCTAATGCCGGTATCTTTCAGACTGTAGAACTGATACTCCTTAGGAAAGCCTATGGCATCACGCATCTTGCCCCACTCTACTCGCAACTGATTATAAGCCGCTCTCTTTTCACCAGGTTTCAGACTCTTTCCGAAAATGTAGCAATGGCTAGGATGCTCGAAGATCTTCAGTTCTATCATCAGCTTCAGAATTTCATCATTAAGGGCAACCATTCCGTCCTTGCGGTTTTTACTGATGGCAGAACTGATAAAGACAGTCTGATTCTTGATAGATACATCTCCGATCTTTATCTGGGTCAACTCATTCGGACGGATGAAAGTATAATACTCAAAGAGACAAGCCAGAAGGAAATGCTTGTCATGCCCATAGAGGTAATCCTTCATCCTCTTTAGAGCACCAGAAGTTAAAGGGTCTCTAAACTTATCCGCCTGTGCAATATTACGAATATCAATAGCAGGGTTCTCGGAAATATACTTTCGATCCATCAGCCAGGTTCCGAACGAGACAAACCAGGAACGATAGTTATTCCTGGTTGTAGCTGATACATCACGATCATACATCAGATGATCCAGGAAGTCTATGGCAAAGGCTCGGTCTATCTGATAGGCATACTTAATGCTCTTACACTCCTCTATGAAGGTCTCAAGCATCTTGAGGCGGCTGAGATAGTCAATAGAGGTCTTTTCCTTCATCGACATTTTATTAGTCATCGACTTAATATAATCTCTATATCTACTAAAAATTATTGGTATTTCCGTAAATTGGCGCGACTGGTCAGCATTCACCCATGGGTTCCATCCTGCTGTCAATTTCGCAGTAATATTGTGAATAAGAAGACTGCCCATCATACGCTTTTTATGATCAGACTTATACTTGTTGAGCATATACTTCTTGCGCTTCATCACACCGGAAACTGGGTCACGAGCATAAAAGTCAACATACCAGTACCCGCCCTTGGTATGCAACACAGGAAGCGTGAATCCTACTATTTCACGCGAACTCAAAAAATCGATTTCTTTTGCATTCATTTTTTTTCATTGTCCGTTTTACTGGCCAATGATATTAAACATCTGCTAAATCTAAAAAGTCCCGTTTCTAAAACGGAAAATCGGATAAGAATGTTGAAACCAACTTCTTACCCGATCATTGTTGCGGCGGCAGGACT